>Ga0222427_100311_pt1 | contig 94761 bp, 90 predicted proteins | sample 2B20Ametagenome_FD_182890 | JGI IMG/M metagenome (GOLD analysis project Ga0222427, IMG submission 182890) | Enriched microbial communities from leaf-cutter ant dump, University of Wisconsin, Madison, United States - 2B20A (version 2) | ecosystem: Environmental > Terrestrial > Nest > Insects nest... | reverse complement strand
GCCGGGACGCCGGACCGCGCGATCGGCGGCGAAGCCGTCGTAAAACCTAAGTCCCAGATCTGCCTGACACACCGAGGGCACCGGTTTTGTGGCCGCTTCGCGCCCAATCGCGGCTAACAGCCGCTCCACAGGTACTCGGCGGCCTGTGGCTTCATGGCTGATCTGAAGTTGTGTAGATACCCATGCTCATCGCTGGCAAGCCAGCTCCCACGGGGGCTTGTGTCGGACCTGGATAATGCGGCCGGCCCGGAACCCTGTGGGAGTCGGCGTTGCCGGCGATGAGGCCATCAGCTTCGACCTGGGTCTTGCTAATTGGGTTGTTCTTTCTGGCCCCATCGCTGGCAATGCCAGCTCCCACGGGGGCTTGTGTCGGGCCTGGATCATGCGGTCGATCCGGGACCCTGTGGGAGCCGGCGTTGCCGGCGATGAGGCCATCAGCAGCAACACAAAATCGGGTCAGAGATAGAGATCGACGACCGCCCCCGAGCTGGCAATCGGCTGCGCCGGCAATGGTGCAACGGCACTCTCCACCACTTCCCGGCGCGGCTCGCCACGCTGCGACTCCCGCCGTGGCTGCTCCCCGGTAGCTTGCCTTGACGCCCCGTCATTCACCGACGCCTCACCCAACGCCAACCCCTGCGCCGCCAGCGTCGCCTGCAATTGCGGCAACGCCTGCTCCACCGCCGCCCGCACCGAGGCGTGGGCCGACTGGAACTGCGCCTGCACGCCGCCCTCGCTGATATTCAGGCTGATGGACAACGGCCCGAGATCGGCCGGATTCAGGCGCATATCCACCTGCTGATCCCCACGGCGGACCATGGCGACCACCTGCTGGCCAAGCTCGTCCTGCCATTGCGGACTGTCCACGGGCGTCTGGATTTCTTCGCTGGCCACGGCCACGAGACTGGCCGGTGTCTGATTGGCAACCGTGAACGCCACAGGCGTCGTCACGGGCTGCTGGGCATCGTCGGGAGGGCTCTCGACGGCCAGGCTGCTGGTGCTCCTGGCCGGACGCTCCACCGGTGCAGCGTTCTCGACCACCACCGGCGCGATATCCTCGGCTTCAGGCGCGGACCATTGCAGCACCTCGGTCTTGCTGTCCTCGATGGACGGCTCGGGCTTCGCCACGGCCGGTTGCGTCGCCACCACTTGCGGGGCGACCGCAAAGGCACCAAGGGACAGCAGGTTGGCGCTGTCGATCAGGTCCAGGCGCTGGCGGATCGCGGTCAGCGGGTCTTCGGGCTGTTCACTGTCATCGTCGCTAGGGATGGCATCGTCCAGCGCCAGTGCTTCGGTTTGCACGGGCTCGGGTTCGGGTTCCACGTCCGCTTCGGCAAGGGCCATTTCCGGCAGCTCGACGTCGACCGTCTCGACCGCCGCAGGCTGAGTCGGGGCTTGTACTTCAGGCTGTGGTGCGGGCGGCTCTGGTGGCAGCTCTACAGGCTGCGGCGCACTCTCCGCCGCTGCTACCAGGTTCTCGGTGGGTGGCAGCGCCGGGGCGGTCGCCTGGCTGACCGCAGTTTCAGCCTGCTGCAAGACCGCGGCAAACGCCTCGCCATCGGCCGTGCCGGTATCCGCGGCAGCTTCAGGTTGCGCCGTCGGCAGGGCCGCAAGGGCGGTGATGATATCCATGCAGCTCCTCAGAATCCGGCGCCACTGAAGGCGCCTCGTTGCGTGCGCCCGGCCAGTTCGTCGGTGCGCCGTTGTTCCGCGCGTCCGGCCAGCAGGCGTGCTTGTTCCTGACGCCGGGCCAGCAGGGTTTCCAGCGCGTTGACCTTGCGCCATGCCTGGCGCCACGCCTCCTGGTGCTGCTCGACCTGGGCGCGGTGCCTGGCCAGGTTGGCCTCGGCTCGTTCGATCGCGGTTTCCAGGGACTTCAGGAAGCCGCGAAAGTTGGCCAGGGTCGCCGGGCTCATGCCGGCGCCGCTCAACTCCTGTTGCAGGGTTTGCCGGTACTCGCGCTGATAACCGTCCAGCGCGCGCACCTGCCCGGCCATCTGCTGCTCGGCGCTGCGGCTTTTCGCCAGGGCGCTGGCAGCGGCCTCGCGGGCCTTGGCGGTGAGTTCGACCAGCAGTTGCAGCGATTCATTGGCCATGGCGCGACCTCGTCATTTGCCGGGGAACAGCAGGTTGAGCCCGGCGAGGGTGTCTTCGATGGAGCTACGTTCGCCGGTGCGTTGCTGGAGGAAACGTTCGATATGCGGGTACAGGCTCACCGCACGGTCGAGCTGGGCATCGTGCCCCGGTGCGTAGGCGCCGACGCCGATCAGGTCGCGGTTGCGCTGGTAGCGCGACAGGGCCTGCTTGAGTTTCTGCGCCTTGCGCTGCTGGGACTCGCTGACCACCGCGCTCATTGCCCGGCTGATCGAGGCTTCGATATCGATCGCCGGGTAGTGACCGGCTTCGGCCAGGTGCCGCGACAGCACGATGTGCCCGTCGAGAATGGCCCGGGCCGAGTCGGCGATCGGGTCCTGCTGGTCGTCGCCCTCGCTGAGCACGGTATAGAACGCGGTGATCGAGCCGCCACCACGGGGGCCGTTGCCGGTGCGCTCGACCAGCTTGGGCAGCTTGGCGAACACCGACGGCGGGTAGCCCTTGGTCGCCGGCGGCTCGCCCAGGGCCAGGGCGATTTCGCGCTGGGCCATGGCGTAGCGGGTCAGCGAGTCCATGATCAGCAGCACGTCCTTGCCCTGCTCGCGAAAATCCTCGGCCAGGCGCGTGGCGTAGGCGGCGCCCTGCAGGCGCTTGAGCGGCGAGGCATCGGCCGGGGCAGCCACCACCACCGCGCGGGCCAGGCCTTCCTCGCCGAGGATGCTGTCGATGAAGTCCTGCACTTCGCGGCCGCGCTCGCCGATCAGGCCGACCACCACCACGTCGGCACGGGTGTAGCGGGCCATCATCCCCAGCAGTACCGACTTGCCCACTCCGGAGCCGGCGAACAGGCCGAGGCGCTGGCCGCGGCCGACGCTGAGCAGGGCGTTGATGGCGCGGATGCCGACATCGATCTGGCGGTCGATGGGCGCGCGTTGCAGCGGGTTGATCGGCTCGCCGTGGAGGCTGGCGCGGTGGCTGGCGAGTAGCGGGCCCTTGCCGTCCAGCGGCACGCCGCAACTGTCCAGGACCCGGCCGAGCAGGGACATGCCCAGGGGTACGGGGCGGCCGCTATCGTCGGCACCGGGTTCGTCGGCCAGGGCGAAGAAGCGCGCGCCGGATTGCAGGCCGTGGATCTCTTCCAGCGGCATCAGGTACAGGGTCTCGCCGGCAAAGCCGACCACCTCGGCTTCGGCATAGCTCGCCCCGGCGCTGCCCAGGCGTTCGATGCGGCAACCCGCGCCCAGCGGCAGGCGCAGGCCGACCGCTTCCAGGACCAGGCCGGTGGCGCGAGTGATGCGCCCGCTGCGGCGGTAGGCCGGGGCTTTGACGCTGGCGTCGGTCAGGGCGTGCAGACCCCGGCACCAGCGTTGCAGGTGCGGATTGGCGGTGCTCATGGCGCCGGGCCCAGTTCGTCGAGCTGCCAGTTGCCGCTGTCCTTGAACAGCGCTTCGCGGGTCTGCCGGGTGGCGTCCAGCTCGCCGCTGGCGCTGACCAGGCGGCAGCCGCCGGGGAGGATGTGCGGGTCGGCGGCCAGGCTCCAGCCTGCGGCTTCGAGTTCTTCACCGAGGCTGCTTTCCACCCAGGGCAGGTCGTCGGGATTCAGGTTCAGGCGCGGCTTGCCGCCGAGGGCCGGTTCGCAGGCAAGCATCTGCCGCACCTGGGCTTCCACCTGCGCGGGCTGCACGGCCAGGGCCTCGCCCGCCAGGCGTGCGGCCAGGTCGAGGGCGATACGGCCGATCTCGCTCGCGAGATGGTCGTCCACCTCGCGCAAGGCGGCGTCGAAGCCAAGGCACAGGGCACGCAAGGGTTCCAGGGTCTGGCGGACCTGCTGGCGCAATTCCTCCGCTGCCGCCTCGCGACCTTCGGCCAGCCCCTCGGCGTAGCCCAGCTCCTTGCCCAGCGCATGGCCTTGCTGCTGTGCCTCGGCCAGGGTGCTTTCGCGCAGGTGCTGCAAGGCCTGGCGCCGCTCGGCGGCCAGCCGGCGCTGGCGTTCGCGCTCCGGGTCCTGCGGCTCGCTGACCACTGGCGCAGCAACGCCCAGGGGCTCCATGCGCCAGGTCTGCCAGGCCTCAGACATAGGCATCGTCGCCGCGTCCGGTGACCATCTCGCCGGTCTCGGTCAGGCGCCGCACCACTTGCAGGATGGTCTTCTGCTCGTTTTCGATCTGCGACATGCGCATTGGCCCGCGCGCTTCCATGTCCTCGCGGAACAGCACCGAGGCACGCTGCGACATGTTGCGCAGGAAGCGCTCCATGAGCGGCTCCGAGGCGCCCTTGAGTGCGATGGCCAGGGAGTTGCTGTCGATGTTCTGCAGCAGCGTCTGGATGCTGCGGTCGTCGACATCGGCGAGGTTCTCGAAGAGGAACATCTCGTCGAGGATCTTCTGCGCCAGGTCGACGCTGTGCCCGCGCAGGCTTTCGATGGCCGAGGACTCGTAGCTGGTCGACATGAGGTTGAGGATCTCCGCCGCCGCCCGCACGCCGCCCATCTTGCTGCGCTTGAGGCTCTGGCCGTCGAGCATCACGCCGAGCACTTCGGTCAGCTCGTGCAGGGCCACCGGCTGCACGCCGCTGAAGGTGGCGATGCGCAGGATGATGTCGTTGCGCAGGCGCTCCGGCAGCAATTGCAGGATCGCCGAGGCCTGGTGGCGCTCCAGGTGGACGAGGATGGTGGCGACGATCTGCGGGTGCTCGTCGCGGATCATCTCGGCCACCACCGGCGCTTCCATCAGGTTGAGCTTGTCGATGCCGGAGCCGGTGTTGGTGGTTTCCAGGATGTCGTCGATCAGGCTGGCGGCGCGCTCGGTGCCCAGGGCCTTGGTCAGCACAGCGCGGATATGGTCGCTGCTCTGGATGCTGATGGCCGCGTACTGCTCGGTCTCGTCCATGAAGTCGGCGAGCACCTGGCGCATTTCCTCGTGGGACACCTGGCTCAGCCGGGCCATTTCCAGGCTGATGCTCTCGACGTCGTCTCCCGGGAGGAACTTGAACACCTCGGCGGCGCTGTCGGCGTCCAGCGACAGCAGGAGAATGGCACTGCGGCGTGCTCCACTGATCTTGCTACTCATGCTTTTTCATCCAGCCGCGAACGATCATCGCCACCAGGCGCGGGTCTTCGGTGGCGAGCCGTTTCAGGCTCTCCATGTTCTGTTCATAGAGCGCCGACTTGCGAGGCAGTGCCGGGCGCTGCGGGTTGTCCTGGCCGACGCTCAGGCTGTCGCTGGCGCGGGCGCCCGGGGTCGGCTCGCCGGCATCGTCGGCCAGCACCAGGTCGCGACCGCTGGCTGCGGCGTTGCGCTGTTGCATGGGCTTGAGCACGAACTTCCACAGGGTCAGCGCAGCCAGGGCCACCAGCAGGTAGCGCAGCACGCCCATGGTCAGGTTGTAGGCCTCGGGGGTGCGCCACCAGGGCAGGGCGTCCTCGATGGTCTGCTCTTCGACGAAGGGGCTGTTGATGACCTGCAGGGTGTCGCCGCGGCTTTCGTCGTAGCCCATGGCCTGGCGCACCAGGTCGTTGATGCCGGCCAGCTCTTCCTTGCTCAGCGGCTCGTTGACCGGCGCGCCGTCCTTCATCGTGGTGCGGTAGTTGACCACCACCGCCGCTGTCAGGCGCTGCACGCTGCCGAGGCTGGATTTGACGTGCTCGATATTGCGGTCGACCTCGTAGTTGACCATGCGCTCGCTTTGCAGCGGCTTGGCCGACTCGTTGGTGGCGGCTTCGCTGGTGCTGGCGCCTGGGGCGGTGGCCTTGGTCGGCGGCGGAGTGTTCGGCGGCGAGTTGGTCAGCGCGCCGGGCACGCCACGGGCGCTGTCGCCGCCCTGGGCCAGGCGTTCGGAGGTCTGCTGGCTGCGCACCGAGGCCGATTTCGAGTCCTGGTTGGGGGCGTAGCGTTCGGCGGTGCTTTCCCGGGTCGAGAAGTCCAGTTGTGCGGTGACCCGGGCGTGCACGTTATGGCTGCCGAGCAGTGGCGCGAGGATGTCCTCGATGCGCGTCTGGTAGCTGCGCTCTATTTCGTTGACGTAGTCCAGTTGCGAGCCGTCGAGGCCGTCGCCGGTGTGGCTGCGCGAAAGCAGGCGGCCGTTCTGGTCGACCACGGTGACGCCGTCGACGGCCAGCCCCGGCACGCTGGAGGTGACCAGATGGATGATCGCGCTGACCTGGCTCTGGCCCAGCTCGCGGCCGGCTTGCAGGGTCAGGGCCACCGAGGCGCGGGCGGCCTCGCGGTCGCGGGCGAACACCGAATCGCGGGCCATCACCAGGTGCACCCGGGCGCGGGACACCGGGCCGAGAGACTCGATGGTGCGCGCCAGCTCGCCTTCGAGGCCGCGCTGGTAATTGAGGTGCTCGGCGAACTGGCTGATGCCGAAGGCCTGCTTGTCGAGCAGCTCGAAGCCGACATTGCCGCCCTTGGGCAGGCCCTGCTCGGCCAGTTGCAGGCGCAGGGCGTTCATCCGCTCGGCCGGGACCATGATGGTGTGGCCGCCTTCGCCCAGGCGATAGGGCACGTTGCGCTTGTCCAGCTCGCTGATCACCTGGCCGCCGTCGGCTTCGCCCAGGTTGGAAAACAGCACCCGGTATTCCGGCTCCCGGGCCCACAGTAGCAGGGCCACCAGCACCGCCACTGCGGCTGCGCCGGCCAGCAGCAGGGGCAGCATCGGGCGGCCGCGCAGCAGCCCCGTCAACGCATCGAGCGGGCGCGTGGGGGAGGGGATCGGCAGATTGTTTTTTGCGGCCTTGGCCTGGGCAGCAGTAGTCACGGGCACCTCGACGCTGAGGTTGGGGCCGGGAAAAGGGGCATCGCAGAGTCCGCTGGCAGTGGTGATCGACCCGTCCGGGAACTGGGCAGAATTGAGCTTCGGGGCATTCTGGCGAAGGCGTGGACGGGCAAAGGGCAGAAAAGCCGGGTGTTTTGCGGTCAATTGGGCGCATGCCCGCAAGCCCTGCCTTGCTAACCTGCCGCGTATCCGCCAAGCCACGAGCGATTCCGCCATGACCACCCCGGCCCTTGCCGATGTTCTGCAACAGATCAGCAGCCTCGCCGAGCAGGCCCAGGGTGTCGTTCCCGGTGTCGGCGGGCAGGTTCCGAGCGGCTTTGCTGGCGAACTGGAGCAGTCGCTGCAGCGCATCAATCGCCTGCAGCAGGCCGCGGGCGCCCAGGCCAATGCCTTCCAGGCCGGGAGCAGCGAGGTGTCGCTGAGCGACGTGATGGCCGATTCGCAGAAGGCCAGCGTGGCCTTCCAGATGGGCGTGCAGGTGCGCAACCGCCTGCTCACTGCCTATAAGGACGTGATGGCCATGCAAGTCTGAGGGATTTTTTTCCCAGGCCCCTAAAGACGCCACAAGCGCTTGCCGATGTTGCGCCCGAAGGCTCCAGGCTCACATCAGGACGGACACGCACATGACCACGACCACCAGCTCTACAGCAAGCATCACCTCTCTGGGCGTTGGCTCGGGGCTCGATCTGGAAAGCATTCTGGAGAGCCTGGAAGAGTCGAAGACGGCCAGCCTGCTGGACCCGATCACTGCCCAGGAAGAGTCGGTGGAGGCGGAGATTTCCGCCTACGGCACCCTCACCAGTGCCCTCGACAAGCTGCAAACGGCGGCCGCCGCGCTGGCTGATTCGAGCCTGTACGAGGCGCTGTCCACCAGCATTTCCGGGAGCGGCGTGTCGGTCACCACCACCAGCGACGCAGTGGCGGGCAGCTACAGCATCGAAGTGACCCAACTGGCCCAGGCCCAGAGCCTGGCCACCACCGGCATCAGCGATACCAGCAGCACCCTCGGCACCGGCACCCTGACCTTGCAGGTCGGCAGCAGCGATGCGGTGTCGATTACCCTCGACAGCAGCAACAACACCCTGTCGGGTCTGCGCGATGCGATCAACGCCGCCGATGCGGGGGTGACCGCGACCTTGGTCAACGATGGCAGCGACACCCCGTACCGCCTGGTGCTGACCTCCAACAGCACCGGGACCCAGTCGGAAATCAGCGTCAGCTACAGCAGCGACGACAGCAGTGACCTGGCCACGTCGCTGTTCAGCGGCATGACGGAAACGGTCGAGGCCAAGGATGCGCAACTGACCATCAACGGCATCTCGATCACCAGCCAGAGCAATACGGTTTCCGAAGCGCTGCAAGGCGTGACCCTGAACCTGAGTGCGGTCGGCAGCTCGCAGACCCTGACCGTCAGCCGCGACACCGACAAGATCATCGATGCGATCAACGATTTCGTCGATGCCTACAACAGCTTCGCTTCGACAGTGGACAGCCTGACCGCCTACGACGCCGACTCCGGCAGCGCCGGCGAACTGCTCGGCGACTCGACCACGCGGCGCATCAGCACCGAGCTGGCCAGCGACCTGTACAGCCAGATCGGCAGCGGCACCTTCACCTATCTGTCGCAACTGGGTATCGGCCTGGAGTCCGACGGCACCTTGTCGATCGACGACGACAAGCTGGAAAGCGCGCTGAACGACAACCTCGATGCGGTCACCGAGTTCTTTATCGGCAGCGACGGCAAGTCCGGGTTCATCAATCGCATGACCGATGACCTGGACAACTACCTCGACGAAGACAGCGGCCTGATCACCGCCAAGACCGACAGCCTGGAATCCAAGCTGGAACGCCTCGAAGAGCGCTACGACGAGAAGCAGGCGCTGATCGACTCGGAGATGGAGCGCTGGCGCGAGCAGTTCACCCAGCTCGACACCCTGATTTCGACGCTGAACACCACGGCCGATTACCTTACGACCCAATTCGAGGCACTCAACAGTGATTGATGTGCAGGAGCCCGTTCGATGATGCCTTCACAAGACGCCAGCGCTTACGCCCGGGTCGGGCTGGAGAGCGGCATTCTCGCCGCCTCGCCCCACCAGCGCATCAGCATGCTGTTCGACCACTACCAGGCGGCGATCCGCATGGCCCGCCTGCAAATGCAGGCCGGCAATATCGCCGAGAAGGGCAAGGCGATCACCCGCGCGATCAATATCGTCAGTCGCGGGCTGCGTGGGTCGCTGGACCTGGAGCAGGGCGGCGAAATGGCCCGGCAGCTCGACGATCTCTACGACTTCGTCGTGCGCCTGCTGTTGCGTGCGCACCTGGAGAACGACGAAGCCTCCCTCAATAGCGCCGCGGAGCTGCTGGGCCCCATCGCCTCGGCGTGGAATGCGATCGGCCCGGAAATCGAGGAATAACGGTAGATATGCTGCAAGCACAAGTGATCGCTGCCTACGAACGACTGCTCGAACAGTCCCGGCGCATGTTGGAGTGCGCGGAAAAAGCCGACTGGGATGGCATCTTCACCCTCAAGTCGCAGGGCTTGCTCGACGCGGCCAGCCTGCAGCGCGCGGAGCGCCAGGCGCAACTGGACGACGATGGCCAATTGCGCAAACTTGAATTGATCAGCGAGATACTTGAGCTGGATGGTCGGGTAAGTAACTTCTTGCATGATCGACAGAACTATCTTGGTCAACTCATGCAAGTCACCCGGCAAAAAGGCCAACTCGATGGTGCTTATCGAGCCGGTGCAGGACAAGTCATCCCGCTGGTCCAGCGCTTGTGCCAGTAAACGCAATCAGCGATCATGAGCAAGCTAACGAAGTGAAAGGCAGGCAAAAGCAGGGCGAATGTAAGGGTTTTGTAAACTCGCTTGAAAGTACAAATAAAGATCTGCCCCTATCTGTTATCGAACGCATCACTTGATACTTTAGGAACAAAAAAAATTTTATTTCTGCACCGTATTGGTGCAGTTGGGAACTCAGGAAAAAACGGCGCCACCGTCAACGAATCGACACGCAAGTACCTCATTTCAGAGGCCTTGCCGGATTCGGGCCAGGATGCAGGGCTGTCTGGTCATAAAAATTTGGCGGGGTGTCGTGGCGGTAGTCACTATCGAACAAGGGGAGGGGAGAAAGTTGCCAAACACCAATAGCGATCTCGCGGACATTCAGGAACTCAATCTTTCCTATTTGCTGCTCGCTCAGAACTTGTTGCGCAAGGATCGCGAAGTAGCGATTTTCCGCTTGAAACTAAGCGAGAACATGGCGGACTTGCTGATCAAATTAAGCAGCAAGCAAATGACCCAATTGTCGCGGATCAATCAATTGATCTGCCGGCCTATCTTCGAAGAGGCCGAGCGCATTGCCCGGGCGCTGGATAATTCCCGCGAACTGGGCATGGTCGAAATCCATACCTCCCTGCTGATGGCGGCCGCCGATCGCTCGGACAGTCTGCATGGCAGCGGCGGCTGAACCATGTCGGAGAAAAGTCTGGTCGCCGAAATGCAACAGGTGCATCTGGCCATCGAGCTGATCCAGCTGGGTGCCCGCCTGCAGGTCGTCGAGACCGAAACCTCGCTCAGTCGTGGACGGCTGATCCGCCTGTACAAGGAAGTGCGCGGTGCGCCGCCGCCCAAGGGCATGCTGCCGTTCTCCACGGACTGGTTCGTGACCTGGTTGCCGAATATCCATTCCTCGCTGTTCTACAGCATCTACCGCAGCATGCTGGAGATCGGCGGGCACCGCATCGACGCCTTCATCAAGGCCTACCGGCTGTACATGGAGCACGCTGGCGATCCCAACGACGAGCGGGTGCTCGGCCTGACCCGCGCCTGGACCCTGGTGCGCTTCGTCGAGAACGGCATGCTCGAACAGATCCGCTGCTCCTGCTGCTCCGGCGATTTCATTGCCCACTCCCACTCGCCGAAGCAGAACTACGTGTGCGGCATCTGCCAGCCACCCTCCCGGGCTGGCAAGACGCTGAAGCGCCGTGATATCGACCCGGACAGCCTCGACACCCTGCGGCCGATCAGCCAGGGCTGAGCCAGGCGAAAGTTTTTTCAAGACGCCCCTCGCCGTTGCCGATCTTCAGCAGTCTTTCACTGCAAACCGAGGAGCGGCGACGTGCTCATTCTGATAGGACTATTCGTGGCGCTGGCGTCGGTATTCGGTGGGTTCGTGCTGTCCGGCGGCAGCCTCGGCCCGCTGTACCAGCCCACCGAGCTGCTGATGATCGCCGGTGCGGCCCTGGGCGCCTTCATCGCCGCCAACAACGGCAAGGCGATCCGCGCCACCCTCGGCGCGGTGTCCAAGTTCAAGCGCAGTGCCGGCTACGACAAGGCGTTCTACATGGAACTGCTGGGCATGATGTACAACCTGCTGAGCAAGGCCCGCCGCGAAAGCCTGCTGGCGGTGGAGCGGGACATCGACGACCCGCGCCAGAGCCCGGTGTTTTCCCAGTATCCGCGGCTGCTCGACGACCCGCTGATCCTCGACTTCGTGGTCGACTACGTGCGCGTACTGATCAGCCTGTCGGTGCAGCCCCATGAGCTCGACGAGCTGATGCAGCACGAGATCGAGGAATTCGAGCACGAAGCCCACCTGCCCGCCGATGCCCTGTACAAGATCAGCGACGGCCTGCCGGCGTTCGGCATCGTTGCGGCGGTGCTCGGGGTGGTCAAGGCGCTCAGCGCGGTCAACGTCGGGCCGGACATGATGGGCCTGATGATCGCCCATGCCCTGGTCGGCACCTTCCTCGGAATCTACCTGGCCTATGGCGTGGTCGCCCCGCTGGCCAGCCGCATCGAACGGCAGACCGCCGAATCGACCAAGGCCCTGCACTGCCTGCGGGTGACCCTGCTCGCTCACCTGCAAGGGATCCCGCCGCAACTGGCGGTGGAGTTCGGCCGCAAGACCCTGCACATCAGCGAACGACCGTCGGCCCAGGAGCTGGAAAATCATGTGCGTGGTGGCGGTGTCGTGCGGCCCGAGGCGGCCACGGCATGAGCGAACAGCCGCTGATCATCCGGCGCAAGAAAAAGGTCGCCAAGGGGCATCACGGCGGCGCCTGGAAAATCGCCTTCGCCGACTTCATGACCGCGCTGATGGCGCTGTTCCTGGTGCTCTGGGTGCTGTCCAACGCCGGCAAGGGCGACAAGGACGCGATCGCCCAGTACTTCAGCACGCCGCTGCTGGTGGCCATGACCAACGGCGACAAGAGCACCGCCAGCACCAGTGCGATCCCGGGCGGCGGGCGTGATCCGGCGCTGTCCGAGGGCGAAGTGGCGCGCAAGGCGCGGCGCCCGACGCGCTTGTCCAGCGAGGAGCGGCGGCATCTGCAGGCGCTCAAGCAGCGCCTGGAAAGCGCCGTGGAGCGTGATCCCAAGCTGCGCGAACTGAAGCAGCAGATCGCCATCGAGCTGAGCCCGGAGGGCCTGCGCGTGCAGTTGCTCGATACCGACAAGCGGCCGATGTTCGAACTCGGCAGTGCCCGGGTCGCGCCGTACATGAGCCAGGTGTTGCGCACCTTCGCCCCGGTGCTCAACGAACTGCCCAACCAGATCCAGATCAGCGGGCACACCGACAGCCACCCTTATGCGGGCGGCGAGGCCTACTACAGCAACTGGGATCTCTCTGCCGACCGCGCCAAGGCCTCGCGCCAGGAGCTGGTGGCGGGCGGGCTGGATCCGGCCAAGTTGCTGCGCGTATCCGGCATGTCCGACCGCATCCGCTTCCGCGGCGCCGCGCCGTATGACGCGGTGAACCGGCGAATCGAGATCATCGTGCTGGACAGCCAGGTGGCGGAGCGGATTCTCAACCAGGAGGAGTTCGGCGCGGGGCAATCGGGGCAATAGGGCGGGATATGTGTGGGTTTTCTCCGGATCGCTGGAGGGGTTGGCTGCACACAATATTTCGTGAATATGCATGGCCCCTGTGGGAGCTGGCTTGCCAGCGATAGCTGTAGTGAATTCAACACCGCTATCGCTGGCAAGCCAGCTCCCACAGGGGCCATGTTGCTCTTCTGGCCCTTGGCAAGACATGCACCATGTCCGAAACCAGCACCGAAGACCGGACGGAAGCGGCCACGCCGCGCCGTATCGAGAAAGCCCGGGAAGAGGGCCAGATCGCCCGTTCCCGCGAGCTAAGCACCTTCGTCATGCTGCTGGCCGGAATCGGTGGGCTGTGGGGCATGGGCGGGCACCTGTATGACCGCCTCGGCGGCATCGTCGAGCGCGCGCTGCTGTTCGATCGCGCTCAGTTGTTCGACACCTCGCGCATGCTCGCCAACGGCTGGTCCCTCGGCGAGGCGGCGTTGCTGGGATTGCTGCCGTTCTTCCTGCTGATGCTGGTCGCCGCCATCGCCGCGCCGACCCTGCTCGGCGGCCTGGTCATTACCGCCGGTGCCCTGCGTCCGCGTTTCTCCCGCCTCAACCCGATCAGCGGTCTTGGCCGGTTGTTCTCCATGCAGGTGCCGGTGGAACTGGCCAAGGCCATCGCCAAGGCGGCGCTGATCGGCACCGTGCTGTACCTGTTTCTCGACGCCCATCTCGGCCAGTTGCTCGGCCTGCCCAAACTGCCGGCGCAGCAGGCGCTGGTCACCCTGCTGGGGCTGACCGCCAAGTCCTGCGTCACCTGTGTGGCGGCGCTGATCGTGGTGGTCGGCATGGACGCACCCTACCAGTTGTGGACCTACGCCAAGAACCTGCGCATGACCAAGGAAGAGATTCGCCAGGAGCACAAGAACTCCGACGGCGACCCCCACGTCAAGGCGCGCATCCGCCGCCTGCAGCAGATGCGCGCGCGGCGGCGGATGATGAGCAAGGTGCCCAAGGCCGATGTGGTGATCACCAACCCCAGCCACTTCGCCGTGGCCCTGAGCTACCGCAAGGAGCGCGACGGTGCGCCGCGCCTGGTGGCCAAGGGCGCCGACGCCGTGGCCCTGCGCATCCGCGAACTGGCCGAGGAGCACGACCTGCCGATCCTCGAAGCGCCACCGCTGGCCCGCGCTCTGTATTTCCACGTCGATCTCGACCGGCATATCCCGGTCGAGCTGTACACCGCCGTCGCCGAGGTGGTGGCCTGGGCCATCCGTCTCAAGCGCGTCAGCGAAGTCGGCGGCCCCATGCCGCCCACGCCACAGCATCTGCCCGTTCCCGACGGCATGGACCAACCCGGCCGCCGTCGCCCCGCCCCTGAGGACCCCGCGAACCCATGAAAGGCCTGACCGCCCTGCTGCGCCGCAATGCCTGGCCCGCAGGCACCGACCTGAAAGTCATGACCGGCCCGGTGCTGATCGTGCTGATCCTGTCGATGATGATCCTGCCGCTGCCGAGCTTCATCCTCGACCTGCTGTTCACCTTCAATATCGCCCTGGCGATCATGGTCCTGATCGTCAGCATGCTCACCGAGAAGCCGCTGGATTTCTCCGCGTTTCCCTCGGTGCTGCTGTTCACCACGCTGCTGCGCCTGTCGCTGAACGTGGCCTCGACCCGGGTCATCCTGATGCACGGGCATACCGGCACCGACGCGGCGGGCAAGGTGATCGAGGCGTTCGGCGAGTTCCTCGTCGGCGGCAATTTCGCCGTGGGCCTGGCGCTGTTCCTGATCCTGGTGACCATCAACTTCATGGTGATCACCAAGGGCGCCGGGCGTATCGCCGAGGTCGGCGCGCGCTTCACCCTCGACTCGATGCCGGGCAAGCAGATGGCGATCGACGCCGACCTCAACGCCGGCCTGATCGGCGAGCCGGAAGCGCGCAAGCGGCGCAAGGAAGTGGCCCAGGAAGCGGACTTCTTCGGCTCCATGGACGGTGCCAGCAAGTTCGTCCGCGGTGACGCCGTGGCCGGCCTGGTGATCATGGGCGTGTGCGTGATCGGCGGCCTGGCCATCGGCCTGCTGCAGCACGGCATGAGTTTCGCCGACGCCGCCCACACCTACACCCTGCTGACCATCGGCGACGGCCTGGTGGCGCAGATTCCGGGGCTGGTCATCTCCATTGCCGCCGGTGTCATGGTGTCGCGGGTCAACACCGAGGAAGACGTCAGCCGGCAGATGATGGGCCAGCTGTTCAGCCGGCCGAAGACCCTGATGATGACCGCCGGGGTCATGGGCCTGCTGGGCCTGGTGCCAGGCATGCCCAACCTGGTGTTCCTGCTGCTGACCGGGCTGCTCGGCGGCTTGGGCTGGTGGTTCTCGCGCCAGGAACAGCAGGTCGAGGCGAAGCCGGCCCTGGCCGCGCCGGCCAAGGCGGCGGTGCAGACCAGCGAGGCGAGCTGGGACGACGTGCGCCTGGTGGACACCCTCAGCCTGCGCGTCGGCCATCGCCTGATCCCGCTGGTCGATGTGCGCCAGCAGGGCGAGCTGAGCACGCGGATCAAGAGCCTGCGCAAGAAGTTCGCCCAGGACATGGGCTTCCTGCCGCCGGTTGTGCATGTGCGCGACAACCTCGAACTGGCGCCCAATAGCTACCTGATCAGCCTCAAGGGGGTCGAGGTCGGCCGCGGCGAGATCTACCCGGGCAAGTGGCTGGCGATCAACCCCGGCAAGGTCACCGGCCAGCTCGAAGGCAAGGAGGCGGTGGACCCGGCCTTTGGCCTGCCGGCGGTGTGGATCGATGCCAGCCTGCGCGAGCATGCGCAGATCTACGGCTACACCGTGGTCGACGCCAGTACCGTGGCCGCCACCCACCTCAACCACCTGCTGCACCAGCACGCCAAGGACATGCTCGGGCGCAGCGAGGTGCAGAAGCTGCTGGACAAGCTCGGCGGCGACGGCAAGGGCCTGGTGGAGGAGGTGGTGCCCAAGCTGCTGACCCTCACCCAGTTGCAGCGCATCCTGCAGAACCTGCTGGAAGAGAACGTGCCGATCCGCGACCTGCGCACCATCCTCGATGCCCTGGCCGAACATGGCACGGGGCAGCAGCCGGCGGATATCGCCGAGCTGACGGCGGTGGTGCGGGTTGCCCTGGGGCGTTCCATCGTCAACCAGTACTTCGGCAGCAAGCCCGAACTGCGGGTGATCGGCCTCGACTTCAACCTGGAGCAGGTGGTGATGCAGGCGGTGGGCAATGGCGGCTCGCTGGAGCCGAGCCTGGCCGAGACCCTGATGGAAGAAACCCGCAAGGCGCTCAAGCGCCAGGAGCTGGGCAGCGACCCGGCCGTGCTGGTGGTGCCGAATCGCCTGCGCCTGGTGCTGTCGCGCTTCCTCCGGCGGCGCCTGCGCCAGCTGGCGGTGATCGCCCTGAGCGAGATCCCTGATGACCGCACCTTGCGCATCACCAGCATCATCGGCGCGCCTTCGGCATAGGGGGCAGTGCTGGCCTCATCGCCGGCAAGCCGGCTCCCACAGGGTCTGTGGTGCACGCCACCTTGTGGGAGCTGGCTTGCCAGCGATGAGGCCAGTCCAGGCAATGGAGGTTTGCTGCTAAACGCCGAACACCCTGTTAATCAGGTGGTTTTTCCGCGCTTGGTGCCTGTGGGCCTGCACCGATAATCCCGACGCTTTTCCCCCTGATCGTCACTCTGGTTCTTCGCAGGCACGCACGATGTATACGGCACAAGGCAGGATGCACCAGGAGCAACTGCTCGAGCAGTACCTGCCCCTGGTCAAGCGGCATGCGCTGAACCTCAAGACCCGGCTCCCCCCCAGCATCGACCTGGACGACCTGATCCAGGCCGGCAGCATCGGCCTGCTCGACGCCATCAGCCGCTACGACCAGAGCCAGGGCACCACCTTCGGCACCTTCGTCGTGCACCGCATTCGCGGAGCCATGATCGACGAACTGCGCACCCGCGACTGGGCGCCACGCAGCGTGCGGCGCAATGCGCGTCTGCTGGAAACCACCCTGGGCAACCTCGAACAGCGCCTCGGCCGCCCCGCCAGCGAGCGCGAGGTGGCCTCGGCCATGGGTATGTCCCTGGCCGAGTACCAGCAGTTGCTCAGCGAAACCAACGGCAGCCAGATGGTGCCGTTCGACCTGACCAGCGAAGACCATCTGGCCATCGGCGAGCAGCCGGATGGCAACCCGTTCAACGACCTGCTCGAAGAGCGCAACCGCCGCGGCCTGATCCGCGCCATCGACAACCTGCCGGAGCGCGAGCGCCTGCTGATGGCCCTGTATCACCAGGAAAAACTCAATATGCGCGAGATCGGCCTGGTCCTGGAGATCAGCGAATCCCGCGTCTGTCAGCTGCACAGCCAGGCCATCGCGCGGTTGCGCTCGAAACTGGCCGACTGAAGGGGAAACCATGAAGATCAGCGTGTTTGGCTCGGGGTATGTGGGCCTGGTGGCGAGCGCCTGCCTGGCCGATGTGGGACATGAAGTGCTGTGCATGGACATCGACCCCTGGCGTATCGAATTGCTCAATGCCGGCGAGGTGCCGATCCACGAACCGGGGTTGCAGCAACTGGTCGACAGCAACCTGCGCGCCGGTCGCCTGCGCTTCAGCACCGAAGCCGCCGAGGCGGTGGCCTTCGCCGAGTTGCTGTTCATCGCCGTGGGCACGCCGCCGGATGAAGACGGCTCGGCGGACCTGCAATACGTGCTCGCCGTGGCCCGGGATATTGGCCGGCACATGGACGACTACAAGGTGGTGGTGGGCAAGTCCACGGTGCCGGTGGGCACGGGCGAGCGGGTCCGTTCAGCCATCGCCTCGGAGCTGGCGGCGCGGGGGCGCAAGCTGCCGTTCGAAGTCTGCTCCAACCCGGAGTTTCTCAAGGAAGGCGCGGCCATCGAGGACTTTACCCGTGGTGCGCGGATCGTCGTCGGCACCGACTCCGAAACGGTCAAGCGGCTGATGCGCGAATGCTACGCGCCGTACAACCGCAACCACGACAAGCTGATGTTCATGAGCCTGCGTGCGGCGGAGCTGACCAAGTACGCGGCCAACGCCATGCTCGCCACCAAGATCAGCTTCATGAACGAAATGGCCAACCTGGCCGAGCACCTGCGGGTGGACATCGAGGAAGTCCGGCATGGCATCGGCAGCGATCCGCGGATCGGCTACGACTTCATCTATCCGGGGTGTGGTTATGGCGGGTCGTGTTTTCCCAAGGACATCCAGGCGCTACGGCGCAGTGCCCGCGAAGTGGGCTACGACACCCAGCTGCTGGGGGCGGTCGAAGCGATCAACCAGCGGCAGAAGGCCTCGCTGTTCCGCAAGCTGGAGCAGGCGCTGGCCGGGCAGTTGCGCGGCAAGACCATCGCCGTCTGGGGCCTGGCGTTCAAGCCCGGCACTGACGACATGCGCGCGGCGCCGAGCCGGGAGTTGATGGAAGCGTTGTGGAAGGCTGGCGCGCGGGTGCAGGCCTATGACCCGGAGGCGATGGCCGAGTGTCGGCGGCTGTATGGCGAACGGGATGACCTGTTGCTGGCCGGCGATCGGGTGCAGGCGGTGCTGGGCGCGGATGCGCTGGTGATCTGCACTGAGTGGAAGGCGTTTCGCAGCGTCGACTTCCACTGGCTGAGGCAGCAACTGCGCGCGGCGCTGGTGGTGGATGGGCGAAACCTGTATGAGCCGAGGGCGGTGGGGGATGCGGGGTTGACCTATCTCTCCGTTGGGCGGGCCTGAGATCTCTAGTGGTTCTGGCGGCCTCATCGCTGGTAATGCCAGCTCCCACAGGTACCGAGTACACCGCCGATTTCTGTGGGAGCCGGCATTGCCGGCGATGAGGCCGGCAATGACACTGAAGTTTTCTGATCCTATCGTTCAACCCGCATACGCCACCTCGTTGTAGCTCGCCACCAGCCAGGTCAGCTCATCCCGCGGCACCTCCGCCAGCGGTTCCAGGTCGAAGCGCGCCATGCGGCCGATGGTCGAGCTGGGCTTTAGCAGGCGCTCCACCACGTGATAGTGCGGCCGGTCCAGGTAGTCGTCGAACAGCACGATGGTCGGCTTGCGCACCCGCAGGAAGGCGGTGACGAAACAGGCGATGCGGAAACGCCCGTCGATCAGGATCACATCCGGCGCCACGAAGCCCGGCTCGTCCCAGACCTGCAACGGGTATTGGTGAAAGCGCTTCCACGCCTTGGCACTCTTCGGCCGCGCCCAGGCGCCCGTGGGGCCGATATCGATGGTATGGATGCGCGGCGGCGACGGCAGGTCGGCCTGCTCGATCCAGCGTTGCATGCCCTTGGCCCAGTTCAGGTCGTTTTCCACGGTGAACACCGTCTTGCCCGGCATGCGCCCGGCCAGCAGGGTCGAGCCGCCGCTGCCGTATTCGAGGATGACCGAGGCGTCGGCATAGATGGTCCGCACATATTCGGCCACCTCCGCCGGGAAGGTCAGTTGCGGTTCCTGGAAGTCCGCCTGTGGCGCCGGGGCGTCGATCAGCGGCAGGCTCGGCAAGCTCTGGGCATGGCGCAGGTAGCGCTGGGCGGTGTCCTCGCCCAGGGCGCCCAGCAGCGACAGGGCCACGTCCTTGCTGTCGTAGACCGTGTGCAGCAGGAACGCGAGCTTGCGCCGCTGGTTTTCCGTAAGCCCGGCCAGGCGCTGGGCATCCGGCAGGAACAGGGCGTCGGCCGTGCTCAATTGCGAGGCGGCGAAGCCGGACGCCTCGGCAAAATGCCGGTGCTGCGGTTCGTGCAGGCGATGGAAGCTGAAGCCGAGGCCGGCCAGGCGCTGGCTCAGGGCGCGCAGGTCCGGCTGTTGTTCATGGGTGGCGACGAAGCTGATGCGGGCCTGCACCAGCAAGGTATCGGCCAGGGTTTTGCGGCCATATTCGAGCAGCGCCAGGCTGTCGTTGAGGTTGTCGAGGATCAGCCAGTCCACCCCGGGCATGCCCTCGATCACATCCAGGCGCAGGGTAGGCAGCGGCAGACGGGTCAGCACCTGGGCGACCGGGCCGCTTTCGGCCTGGGGCAGGGGTTCGAGGGTCGCGCTCAACTGTGGGTCGAGACAGGCGCGCAAGGTGGTGTTGTCGCCGTTGCCCAGGGCGACGCTGGGGTAGTAATGCAGTTCGCCGAGCTCCGCCAGTTGCCGTGAATTGTTGATCCGGCTGGCCGGGTCGAAGGCGATGGTCGAGAGCACGCCAAGCCGCTGCAAGGCGACGAAGCGTGGCGAGGCGATCAGCGTGGCGCCGTGGTCGAGGGTGACGATGCGCCCCTGGAACCTGAAGCTGAAGCCTTCGTCCTTGGCGGGGGCCGGAGGGTGCTGGAGCACCACGGCATCCTGCTCGCCGTCGAAGAAGGCCTGCCCTTGCTTGTCCAGGGTCAGGGCTGCCGGGGCCGCCCCGAGGCAGTGACGCTGCCAGATGGCGCGCAAGGCCGTACCGAGGTTGCCGGCGAAGCGCGGGGCGTCGCACACCGGCGAGCTCATCAGCACCCGGCGCAGGAAGCTGCGGATCAGGGCGAGGTTGTTCTGGTCCTTGGCCAGCCCCGCAGCACGTTGCACGTATTCTTCCCAACTGCTGACCACCAGTTCCGGCAGGCCGGCGTTGACCAGGTGGGTGGCCGAGTGGCGCCCGGCGAAGGTGGGACCTGGCAGGGTCACCACCGGCACGCCCATCAGCAGCGCTTCGCAGGTGGTCAGGCCGCCGGAGTAGGGCCAGGGATCGAGGGCGATATCGACCCGGTTGTAGCACTCCAGCAGGGCCTTGTGGCCGACCGGGCCTTCGACGATCAGGCGTTCGGCAGCGATGCCGCGGGCCGCCAATACGCTTTCGACATGCTCGCGCAGTTCGGCGTTGGCGAAGGCCCCGCCCTTGAGCAGCAGGCGCGAGTCGGGCACGGCCTGCAGCAGCTCGGCCCAGTGGCCGAGCAGTTCATCGTTGATCTTGGTCGGGTTGTTGAAGCAGCCGAAGGTGATGAAGCCGTTGCCTTGCGCCGGCAGCGCGCGGATATCCGGGGTGTAGGGCGGTGGGTCGTAGCAGATGTAGTCGTCGGGCAGGCGGATCAGCTTTTCGGTGTAGAACGGATCGTCACCCGGCGGCGACTCGATGGCGTCGCTGAGCAGGTAGTCGATGGCATCCAGGCCGGTGGTGTTGATCAGGCCGCCGACCCATTTCACCAGCAGCGGCGCCGGGCGCAGGGCCATGGTGCCCATGCGGTTGCCGGCGTTGTGGCCGCTGAGGTCGATCAGGATGTCGATGGCGTCGTCGCGGATCTGCCGGTCGAGGCGCTGCTCGTCCATGTGCTTGATCGCGTGCCAGGCTTCGACCCGCGCGCGGATGCGCTTGGTCAGGTGGTCGTTGACCTGGCTGCTGCTGTAGGCGATCAGCGCGAACTGATGACGCGGCAGGCCCTCCAGGGCGCCGACGATCATGTTGCCCACCGGGTGCTGGCGCAGGCCGTCGGAGACCAGGCCGATGCGCAGCAGGCGGTCCGGTACCAGGTCCGTCGCCTGCGGGCGCTCTGGACGCGTCGTGGGGCCGAAGCGGGTCTGCCATTCCTTGCACACCTGGAAGATGTACTCGCGGCTCTGCGTCGGGTCGTAGTGCAGGGTGGTCAGGCGGTTGGAGTAGGGCAGCACGTCCTTGCGCCCGACCAGGTCGATGGCGCGCTGGTAATGCTCGTCGGCCAGGGCCAGCTTGCCGATGTCGCGGTACAGGTTGGCCAGGTTGTTCCAGTGGCTGTAGTCCTTCGGCTCGCGGGCGATCAGGCGGGTGAAGACGTCGATCGCCTCGCCGTGGCGCTCCAGGCGATTGAGGATCAGGCCCTTGCGCGACAGCATGCGGCAGTCGTCGGGGTGACTGTCCAGGGCCTTGTCGATATGCCGCAGCGATGCCGCGAACTGGCCTTTCTCGAAGTACAGGGTCGCCAGCCGATGGTGCGCCGGAGGGAAGTCCGGTGCCAGTTGCAGGGCGCGGGTGGCGAGGCTTTCGGCGCGTTCGGCGTCGCCCAGTTTCTGCGCCGCCTTGGCCACCAGTTCCAGCGTCCGAGGGTCGTCCGGCTGCAGGGCCAGGGCCTGCTCGAAACTGCCCAGGGCCTGCTCCGGTTGCTGGCCCAACTGAAGGTTGCCGAGGGTTTGCCAGGCACCGGCATCGTCGGGGCGCCGCTGGCACAGGCGGCGGGCCTGGGTGAGATCGACAGGGCTGACGGAACGGGTGTGGGGCAGGCGGGCGCGCTGGGGCTTGGACATGAAGAACGGCCTTGTGGCGAAGGGGATCAGCTTTGAATGCTATCGCCGTGGCGTGCCCCTCAAAGCCCGGATAAGCCGCCTCGCAACCTCGGCATTAGGCGGTTTGACCGGCAAAAAAAGAGGGCGCGGTATGCGCCGCGCCCTCGTCTGCCATCGCCTGGCTTATTGCAGCAGCGACAGCATCTGTTGCGGCATCGAGTTGGCCTGGGACAGAACCGAGGTACCGGCCTGTTGCAGGATCTGCGCGCTGGTCATGGCCGACACTTCGGTGGCGTAGTCGACGTCCTGGATGCCGGAGCGGGCGGACGTCAGGTTGGTCACCGTGGTGGAGATGTTGGTGATCGCCGAGTCGAAGCGGTTCTGGATCGCACCGAGGTCGGAACGCATCGAGTCCACGGTGTTCAGCGCATTGTCCAGCGCCGTCAGCGTGTTGGTGGACTTCTTGGTGACTTCGTTTTCGGTGTCGATGGTGATGGTCGCGGTGGTGGTCGTGCCGCTGGTGGTGGTCTTCACTTCGGCGGCGTAGGTTTTGCCACCCACGGTCAGGAAGTAGTCGCCATCGGCATCCTGCGACAGGGTGCCGCCGCTGACGGTGGTGCCGGAGCTGTCGACGTAGCTGGTGTTGGTGCCGGTGATCGCGGTGCCGGAGCTGTCGGTCAGGGTGGTCGCGGTCAGGGTGGTGTCGTAGCCGTTGACGTTGAAGTCGGCCAGGCCCAGGGTGGTGGCGTTGATCTGCTTCAGGTCGATCTCGATGGTCTCGCCATCGTTGGCGCCCACCTGGATGCTGATCTTCTGGTTGGACGACAGCACGTCCACGCCGTTGAACGAGGTCTGGCTGGAGATACGGTTGATCTCGTCGAGACGCTGGGTGATTTCATCCTGGATCGATTGCAGGTCGGACTGCGAGTTGGTGCCGTTGGCTGCCTGCACTGCCAGCTCACGGATACGCTGCAGGTTGTCGTTGACCTGGTCCAGCGCGCCTTCGGTGGTCTGCGCCAGGGAGATGCCGTCGCTGGCGTTGCTGCTCGCCTGCTCCAGACCGGTGATCTGCGAGCTCATGCGGTTGGCGATGGCCTGGCCAGCGGCGTCGTCGGAGGCGCTGTTGATCTTCAGGCCGGAGGACAGGCGCTCGATCGAGGTGCTCAGGCTGTTTTCCGAGGCGCTCAGGTTCTTCTGGGCGATCAGCGAGGTGATGTTGGTATTGATGACGGACATGTCGAAGTTCCTTTCTGGGTTTAGGCACTGTTGGCAAGCAGCCGGCGCTCGATACCTTCAGCGCCTTCGTCTGGCTGACAGCGCGAACATCGGCGCAGCGAAAAGCCACCTTTAGCGCCATGGGAAAAAAATTTTCGGCGTCGACCGTCGTTCAAGCTCATCGCTAAAAGGGCCTGTATTAGGGCCTTTGCCCCGAGCGCGCGGGCGCTATAAAGCGCTCCATCACCCGCAACGGCAGCGAAGCGCCATGAATTCATCGACCCTGGTCGGCCTGCTGGTCAGCCTGTTCCTGCTCGGCCTGCTGCTGATGTTCTCGGCACAGCATCCGGCCCTGCTGCTCGACCCGGCGAGCCTGGGCATCGTCCTTGGCGGCACCTTCGCCGCCACCTGCATCAGCTACCCGATGGCCGAGGTCCGCAGGATTCCCGGACTGATCGCCACCGTGCTGCGCCGCGAGCGCGACCCGGCGCCGGGGATCATCGACGAGCTGGTCGGCCTGGCCCGGCGCTGGAACGATGGCGACAGCCGCGGGGTGGAAAACGCCCTGGCCGAGGTGCGCAATCCGTTCCTGAGTTCCGGGGTGCAGTTGCTGGTGGACCAGGTGGCCGAGGAGGACATCCTCGAACTGCTGCAATGGCGCATCACCCGGCTGCGTGCCAAGGAACAGGCCGAGGCGCAGCTGTTCCGCACCATGGCCGGCTATGCGCCGGCGTTCGGCATGCTCGGTACCCTGGTGGGCATGGTCAACCTGGTGTTCGTCCTTGGCGACGGCGATATGGGCAACGTCGGCCGGCAAATGGCGATGAGCCTGACCACCACCCTCTACGGCCTGCTGCTGGCCAACCTGGTGTGCAAGCCGATTGCGGTGAAGCTTGAGCGGCGCAGCGAGCGGCGCGTGGTGGTGGTGAACATGATCCTCCAGGGCATCTCGATGATGGCACGCAAGCGCAGTCCGGGATTGATGCGCGAAACGCTCAAGTGCTTCGTCGCCCACTACCACGACGAGTTGCAGGGCGAGCAGGTGCGTCGTCCCGGCAAGCCGTTGCTGGCGGTATGGCGCAAGCGCACATGAACCAGGCGTGGATAGCCGATAACCGATTCTGGCTGGAGCACCAGCGCAGCCTTGAATTCGAGCTGATGAAGGCGCGGGAGCGCCAATGCAGCCTGAAGCGCGCGTCGGGTGCCCCGGATCTGCTGGCCATTTCGGCGGCGGAGGGGGATGGCGACGGCTGGATGCTCACCTACCTGGACCTGATCACCGTGTTGCTGGTGATGCTGATGGCGATGCTGGCGCAGGCGCTGGTGCATCGCCCTGCGCCTGTGGACGGAGCGCCGCATGTGATGGACATCGCCGGGCTGACCCGGGTCGATCCACCGGGGTCGTTGTTGCTGGTGCCGCCAGTGGCAGTTGCACCCGAGCCGGTGCCGGTTGTCGCCGAGCCTGAGCCGGTGGTTCCCCCGCCGGTCGTGGCGGAGCCCGTCGACCCGCTCGCGGGATTGCCGCTGGACCAGCTGGGCAGCGATATCGAAGTGATCGAGAACGAGCGCAGTGTCAGCTTCCGCATCGACAGCAGCATCCTCTTCCACTCCGGGCAGACCGATCTCGATCCCAAGGGGCTGGAGGTCCTGCAACGGCTGGCCGGCGTGTTGAAGGGCGTGCCGCACCGCATCATCGTCACCGGGCATACCGATACCCGGACCATCCGCAATGCTCGCTACCCGTCCAACTGGGAGCTGTCCGGGGCAAGGGCGGGGAGTGTGGTGCGCGTGCTTCAGCAACAAGGCATCGCTGCCGGACGAATGACCGCGATGGGCATGGCGGGAACCCAGCCGCTGGCAGATAACGGTACCCCTGAAGGACGGGCGAAGAATCGGCGGGTGGAACTGACCCTGGAGAAGCGCGAGGGGAGGTGAGGCGACGAAGCGTCGATGCGATGCGCGTCAAATGGCGTTAGAGTTGCGTCACTTGTCGCACAAGGAGTGATCATCATGACGTACGCCGACACCTGTGTCCGCCGGCCCACGGAATATCTGCTTCGCGAAGAAGCCGACCTGCTCAGCCCGGTGATGGTCTACCGGCTCACCGCCAAGGGCTTCGACCTCAAGGATGTGCAGGCGATGCTGGCGCTGTCCGACCTGTATTCGACCCGCAAGATCATGAGCCGCATCGTCGGCAAATCGGTCAGGACGCTGCAGCGCCAGGGCAGCAAGCAGGCTGCTCATCTCAATGCCCAGCAAAGCGCTGTGGCCTTCCAGTTCGCCCGGGTGCTGGAGCGCGCGATCGAAGTGTTCGGCTCCCTGAGCCTGGCCGAAGAATGGCTGGGCCGCCCGTGCAAGTACCTGGACGGTGACGTACCGCTGGACGTGATCGACAACCCGGTCGGCTTCCAGGCGGTCGAGGATTACCTGGAGCGCATCGAGCACGGGGTCTATCAGTGAATCCGTTGCCATGGTCCGGTTCCTGGTACGCCTGGCGCCTCGATCGTGAGGTCTACAAGGACTCCTGGGACAGCGGCATCGGCGCGCACAAGCTCGGTGGCCGCTGGAACCCGCCGGGGCGCAAGGTGGTATACGCCGCGGCGGACCCCTCCACCGCGATTCTGGAAGTGGCGGTGCATATCGGCTTCGATGCGCTGGACACGGTGCGGCATGTGCTGACCTGCTTCGAAGTGCTGGATACGCGCCTGATCAAGGTCGTGCAGCCCGAGGACGTGCCCAACCCGCGCTGGCTGACCAGCGCGGCGGCCTCGCCCAATCAGCAGAAGTTCGTCGATGCGTTGTTGGCCGAGCATCCGTTCGTGCTGATCCCGTCGGCGGTGAGTCGGCATTCGTGGAATCTGCTGGTGAGTTGCGAGTTGGCGCAGGGGAAGTATCGGGTGGTGGGGCAGGAGCGGTTTGGGTTGGATATGCGGTTGGTGAAGGGGTGACTACCCAAGAAACTACCCAAGAAACTACCCAAGAAATTGCTCGACTGTGGCGCGAGGGAAACAAAAAAGGCCCAGGTTTTCACCTGGGCCTTTTCGTATATGGCGCACTCGGCGGGATTCGAACCCACGACCCCTGCCTTCGGAGGGCAGTACTCTATCCAGCTGAGCTACGAGTGCAACGCGGGCGCCATGATACCCATCTTGGGGTATGGCGTCCATCGCCTTGATCCGGGGTGATTTTTCCGGCTTGGCACGTGCTTACAAACGATCGGTTGCTTTGCGGTAGACCGCTTCATGCTCCCGCTTTCCGAGCGCGACAACGTAGACAACGATCTCCTGGTCGATCACCTGATAGACGAGCCGATAACCGCTGCTGCGCAGCTTGATCTTGTAGCAGTCCGGCAGCGAGTGCAGGCGATTGGCCTCGATACGAGGCTGGTGAATGACCTCCGCCAGCTTTTTCTTGAATTGCTCTCGGACGGTATCGCCGAGCTTTTTCCATTCCTTCAGGGCACGGGCATCGAACTCAAGGCTATAGGTCATCCAGCTCAACCTTCACTCGCTGAGGAGTGGCAAGGCGTTCCCGGACAGTGGCGACCAGCTCTTCGTCTTCCTCCGTCATCAGCACCGGGCGGAAAGGCAGGCGGCCTTGCTCTGCCACGTATTGCAGCGCCTGGCGCATGAACTCCGAAGGGGTGATGCCCAGGCGCTCCAGTTCGCTGTAGGCCTGGGCCTTCAACTCGTCGTCGACACGGATATTGATGGAAGCCATCGTCAGAGCCTCTTGTAATGACAAACGTCTTTACGGTGCGCCCATTCATCTGCAAATGCAACCTGGCCAACGCGCCACGAATATCCATATTCGATATCAGTATTTCCAAGCCAATCCTTAGATCGCCTACTCTCTCGTCACAACTTGTTATAACAAGTCACCGAACAAGCGAAGAGAACCATGGCCGAATTGCTCCCCCTGTCCCCGGTACCGCTCTATTCCCAGCTCAAGGAGCTGCTGCGCGAGCGCATCCTCGATGGCACTTATCCACCGCACAGCCGCATGCCCTCGGAGAGCGAGCTGGGCAAGGCGTTCGAGGTCAGCCGCATCACCGTGCGCCAGGCGCTGGGCGATCTGCAAAAGGAGGGGCTGATCTTCAAGATCCACGGCAAGGGGACCTTCGTTGCCAAGCCCAAGGCGTTCCAGAACGTCAGCACCCTGCAGGGCCTGGCCGAGTCGATGACCCAGCGCGGCTACGAGGTGATCAACCGTCTGCGCAGCCTGCGCCATGTGCCGGCCACTGCGCTGGTAGCGGCGCGCTTGCAGATCGAGGAGGGCGCACCGGTGACCGAGATCCGCCGCGTGCGCCTGATCAACCGCGAGCCGGTGTCGCTGGAGCTGACCTGGCTGCCCCAGGCCATAGGCGAGAAGCTGGAGAAGGCCGACCTGGTCACCCGCGACATCTTCCTGGTGCTGGAAAACGACTGCGGCATCGCCCTCGGCCATGCCGACCTGGCCATCGACGCCGTGCTCGCCGACAGCGACCTGACCCAGGCCCTGGACGTGGAGGAGGGCTCGCCGATCATGCGCATCGAGCGCCTGACCCACACCGCCGACGGTACGCCGCTGGACTTCGAACACCTCTACTACCGTGGCGACGCCTTCCAGTATCGCCTGCGCATCGACCGCCAGAAGGGGCCCAAGGCATGAGCATCGCGACCCAGGACTACGACATCGTCATCATCGGCGGCGGCACCGCCGGGCCCATGGCCGCGATCAAGGCCAAGGAGCAGGACAAGAGCCTGCGCGTGCTGCTGCTGGACAAGGCCAACGTCAAGCGCAGCGGCGCGATCAGCATGGGCATGGATGGCCTCAACAACGCGATCATCCCGGGCCACGCGACGCCGGAGCAGTACACCAAGGAAATCACCGTGGCCAACGACGGCATCGTCAATCAGGCCGCCGTGCATGCCTATGCCACCAAGAGCTTCGAGACCATCGAGCAACTGGACCGCTGGGGCGTGAAGTTCGAAAAGGACGAGACCGGCGACTACGCGGTGAAGAAGGTCCACCACATGGGCGCCTACGTGCTGCCGATGCCGGAAGGCCACGACATCAAGAAAGTGCTCTACCGTCAGCTCAAGCGCGCCCGGGTCGAGATCAGCAACCGCATGGTCTGCACCCGCATCCTCCTCGATGGCGAAGGCGCCGCTGCCGGGGTGCTCGGCTTCGACTGCCGCAGCGGCGAGTTCAAGGTGATCCGCGCCAAGGCCGTGGTGCTCGCCTGTGGTGCCGCCGGACGCCTGGGCCTGCCGTCCTCGGGCTACCTGATGGGCACCTACGAGAACCCGACCAACGCCGGCGACGGCTACGCCATGGCGTACCACGCCGGGGCCGAGCTGGCGAACCTAGAGTGCTTCCAGATCAACCCGCTGATCAAGGACTACAACGGCCCGGCCTGCGCCTACGTCACCGGCCCGCTGGGCGGCTACACGGCCAACAGCAAGGGCGAGCGCTTTATCGAGTGCGACTACTGGAGCGGCCAGATGATGTGGGAGTTCCACCAGGAGCTGGAGGGCGGCAACGGGCCGGTGTTCCTCAAGCTCGATCACCTGGCCGAGGAAACCATCCAGAACATCGAGGAAATCCTGCACAGCAACGAGCGCCCGAGCCGTGGCCAGTTCCACGCCAATCGTGGCACCGACTACCGCCAGCACATGGTCGAGATGCATATCTCCGAGATCGGTTTCTGCTCCGGGCATTCGGCCTCGGGGGTGTGGGTCAACGAGAAGGCCGAGACCAGCGTCAAGGGCCTGTACGCCGCCGGCGACATGGCTGCGGTGCCGCATAACTACATGCTCGGGGCCTTTACCTACGGCTGGTTTGCCGGGGTCAACGCCGCCCATTACGTGGCTGACCGCGAACACGCCGAGGTCGATGTCGGCCAGGTCGAGCGCGAGCGCGAGCGGGTCTTCGCACCGCTGCAGCGCGAGCACGGCCTGCCGCCAGCGCAGGTGGAGTACAAGCTGCGGCGCATGGTCAACGACTACCTGCAGCCGCCGAAAGTGACCAAGAAAATGGAAATCGGCCTGGCCCGTTTCGCCGAGATCGAGCGTGACCTGGCGCAGATGAAGGCGCATAACCCGCACGAGCTGATGCGCGCCATGGAAGTGGCGGTGATCCGCGACTGCGCCGAGATGGCCGCCCGCGCCTCGCTGTTTCGTGAGGAAAGCCGCTGGGGGCTGTACCACCACCGGGTCGACTTTCCCGAGCGCAACGATGGCGAGTGGTTCTGCCATTGCCATCTGAAGAAGGGTGAGGACGGCGAGATGACCAGTTTCAAGAAGGCGGTCGAGCCGTACCTGATTGCGTTGGATGCCGATGAGCAGACGGCCTATGAGCGGCTGCGGGTTCGGGTCGATGCCGCCTGATTCTGTGTTGGCCTTTATGGCCTCATCGCCGGCAACGCCGGCTCCCACAGGTGCCGCGTGCACCGCTGATCCCTGTGGGAGCCGGCATTGCCGGCGATGAGGCCATCAGCCACACCACAAGCCCTGTTGTCAGACACAGATAAAGAGAGCCAAAGGCTCCAAGGACACCGTGAACATGGCCTATCAAGCCCAGGACATCTTCTTCAGGAGCAGTGCCCCGGTCACCATCGACGAGGACAAGTGCATCGCCGAAAAAGGCTGCACCGTCTGCGTCGAGGTCTGCCCGATGGACCTGCTGGCGATCAATCCGGCCACGCAGAAGGCCTACATGGCCTTCGACGAGTGCTGGTACTGCATGCCCTGCGAGAAGGACTGCCCCACCGGCGCGGTCAAGGTAGAGATTCCCTACCTGCTGCGCTGAGCCTCACCCCAAGCCATCCGGCGAACCACCGGACGCCTCATCCCGTACCCCCTCGTTTCCCACCACCGCGCCCGGTGGCGGAGACGATTCCAATACTTAACGATTCGAGGGGAAACACATGCGCCTTGCAACCACCGTGGCCGGCCTTGCGCTGGCGATCGCCAGCCTGAACGCCAGCGCCGAGACCATCCGCGTCGCCATCGGCACCCAGGACACCACCATCAACTGCGCCACCGGCGGCCTGCTGATCCGCGAGCTGGGCCTGCTCGACAAGTACCTGCCCCATGACGGCAAGTACAAGGATGCCAAGTACCAGATCGAGTGGAAGAACTTCACCAGCGGCGCGCCGCTGACCAACGAGATGGTCGCCGGCAAGCTGGACTTCGGCGCCATGGCCGACTTCCCCGGCTCGTTCAACGGCGTCGCCCACCTCGACGCCGGCAAGCGCAGCCTGTTCATCAGCGTGCTGTCCGGCAGCGTGCATGGCAGCGGCAACGGCATCGTGGTGCCGGCGGCGTCCAGCGTGCAGTCGCTGGCCGAGCTCAAGGGCAAGACCATCTCCGTGCCGTTCGCCTCCACCGCCCACGGCATGCTGCTGCGCGCCATTGCCGCCCAGGGCTGGGACCCGCAGAAGGACGTGAAGATCATCGCCCAGGCCCCGGAAATCGCCGGCTCCGCCCTGCGCAGCAACCGCATCGAGGCCCACGCCGACTTCGTGCCGTTCGCCGAGCTGTTCCCCAACCGTGGCTTCGCCCGCAAGATCTACGACGGCGCCCAGGCCAACGCGCCGACCTTCCACGGCGCGCTGGTGGACGCCGACTACGCGAAGAAATACCCGGAAGTGGTCACCGCCTACCTGCGCGCCAGCCTCGAGGCCGACCGCCTGATCGCCGCCGAGCCGGAGAAGTACAGCGAGCTGATCGAGAAAGTCACCGGCATCGAGGCCGAGGTCAATTACCTGTTCCACGGCCCACTCGGCCTGCAGACCCGCGACCTGACCTGGAAACCCGAGTACCGCCAGGCGGTGGCGACCTCCATCGACACCCTCAAGCTGCTGAAGAAGACCGATCGCGGCCTGGACACCGACAAGTTCATCGACGACCAGTACATCCGCGCCGCCTTCAAGCAGGCCGGCCAGGATTACGACGTTGCCCTGAAGAACTACGCGCCGCTGCCGCTCAAGGCCAACGATGCGCTGACCGGCCAGCCGATCACCGATTTCAGCCGCCTGGCGCAGATCTGGGTGCGCGGCGAGGACAAGGTCCGTCACTACGCTTCGCCGGAAGCCGCCCTCGGCGCCCTGGCCCAGCTGGAACAGGAAGGCAAGGACATCCGCGCCATCTACGCCCAGGCCGCCGACAGCGGCATCAAGCTGCTGGCCAACCAGGCCTGGTTCGTGCGCAACGGCAAGGGTGAATTGTCGGCCTTCCTGCTCAAGGACCAGGCCCAGCAGTACGCCAAGGCCCATGGTGGCGAGGCCCTGGACTTCACCGATGCCAACCGCAAGCTGGTGGCCCAGCGCTGATCGGAGACCACTCGCATGCCCAGCCCGTTGATCCGCTGGCCCGTGCGCGTGGCATCGCTGCTGGCCTGCCTGTTGTTCTGGCAGGTCGCGGCGAGCCACAAGCTCGACCTTGGCCTGTTCACCTTCACTTATGTGCCGACCCCCGGGGCCGTGCTCGATGCGGCCTGGCAACTGGTCACCTCCAGCACCCTGCTGGAGCATCTGACCAGCAGCCTGTCGCGGGTGTTTTCCGGCTACCTGCTGGCGGCTGTGCTCGGGGTCGCGCTCGGCCTGCTGATCGGCCGCTCGCGCTGGGCCGAGGACACCCTGCTGCCGCCCCTGGAAGTGCTGCGGCCGATCCCGGCGGTGGCGTGGATTCCGCTGGCGATCCTGATGTTCCCGTCGTCGGAGCTGTCGATGGTGTTCATTACCTTCACCGGCGCGCTGTTCCCGGTACTGCTCAACACCATCCACGGCGTCGAAGCGGTGGACCCGCGCCTGGTCGCCTCGGCGCGCAGCCTGGGCGCCGGGCGCCTGGCCATCCTGCGCGAAGTGGTCCTGCCCGGCGCCTTGCCGAGCATCGTTACCGGCCTGGCCATCGGCATGGGCACCTCGTGGTTCTGCCTGGTCACCGCCGAGATGATCTCCGGGCAGTTCGGCATCGGTTACTACACCTGGGAGTCCTACACCTTGCAGAACTACCCGGACATCATCGTCGGCATGCTGCTGATCGGCGTGCTGGGCATGGGCAGCAGCGCCCTGGTCAAGCGCCTCGGTGCCCTGGCCACGCCCTGGTATCGCCTGCGGAGGGCGTCGTGATGAGCAGTTATCAACAGGCGCCGGAGCCGGGGCGCATCGATGCGCGGGGTGTGTCCATTCGCCTGGGGCAGGGCAGTCAGGCGTTCGAGGCGGTGCAGGCGCTGGACTTTGCCATCGAGCCGGGGGAGTTCGTGTGCATCCTCGGGCCGTCCGGTTGCGGCAAGTCGACCTTGCTCGGTGCCCTGGCCGGGCATCTGGTGCCGAGTGGCGGGCAACTGGAGGTCGACGGGCTACCCGTGGACGGCCCGTCACCGCAGCGCGGCATGGTCTTCCAGCACCACACCCTGCTGCCCTGGCGCAGCGTGCTGGATAACGTCGCCTTCGGCCTGAAGATGCAGGGGCAGGGCAAGGCCGAGCGGCATCGCCGGGCCTACGAGATGCTGCAACTGGTCGGCCTCGGTGATTTTGCCGAACGCTGGCCCAGCCAGTTGTCCGGCGGCATGCAGCAGCGCGCCGAGATCGCCCGGGTGCTGATCAACCGCCCGCGCCTGCTGCTGATGGACGAACCCTTCGGCGCCCTCGACGCGCAGACCCGCTCGCGCATGCAGGAACTGCTGCTGGACATCTGGACGCGCATCCGCACCACCGTGGTGTTCGTCACCCATGACATCGACGAGGCGCTGTTCCTCGCCGACCGCATCCTGGTGATGAGCCCGCGCCCGGGCCGTTTTATCGAAGACCTGCGCCTGACATTCCCCCGGCCACGGCGCAGCAGCCTGCTGACCAGCCCGGAATTTACCCATCTCAAGCGTCACTGCCTGGCCCTGCTGCGCCACGAGGAAGGCCGCGAACTGCCGCGCCTGACCCCGCTGGGCCTGCCGGACAGCGACCACCCACCGTTACGGATTGCCTTATGAGCGAAAGAACCAGCGACAACCCCGACATCCTCGACCTGCTGCCGCGCCTCAACGACGCCGATGCCGCCGTGCGCCGGATTGCCCTGATCGATCTGGCCGACCTGGAAGAGCCCGATGGTCTGCCGTGGCTGACCGATGCGCTGCTGGTGGACCCGGCGGCCGAAGTGCGTGCCGAAGCGGCGCGCCTGCTGGAGGCCTGGGAAGAGCCCGAGGTCGTGCAGGCGCTGTGCGCGGCTCTGGCCGACAGCGCCGAGCCGGTGCGCCTGGCGGCGGCGCAGAGCCTCAGCGAGCTGAAAAGCCTGGAGGCGGGACAACTGATCCTGCCATGGACCACCCACACCGATGCCTTCGTCCGCGCCAGTGCCCTGCGGGCCTTGCGCGAGTTGCGCCTTGAAGACGCCGCAGGTCCGGCCTTGCTGGCGCTGGACGATCCGGACGCCGGGGTGCGCCGCGAAGCGGTGGGCATCCTGGGCTGGCTCAAGCACCAGCCTGCCTTGCCGGCGCTGGCACGACTGGCGGCCGAAGAGCCCGACACCGAGGTGCGCCGCGCCGCCATTGGTGCGCTCGGGCTGGCCCGCGACGCCACGGTTCTCTCGGCCTTGACCGCCGCCTTGCGCGATGACGCCTGGCAGGTGCGTGAAGAGGCCGCCACCACCTTGGGCAAGGTCGGACATGACCAGGCCGGTCCGGCGCTGATCGAGGCGCTGCAGGATGGTTACTGGCAGGTGCGCCTGCGTGCGGCGCGTTCGCTGGGGCGTTTGCGTCATCGCCCGGCGCTGGGGGGCCTGGCCGAGTTGCTCGGGCACGGCATCGCCAATCTGCGCAAGGAAGCGGCGCTGGCCTTGGGTGAGCTGGGCGATGCGGCAGCCTTGCCGGCCCTGCGCGAGGCCGAGGCCGACAGCGATCCGGAAGTGCGCAAGGCCGTGCGCATCGCCCTGGTGCAGTTGCAGTGAACGCGCCGGGCGCGATCCGCAACCGGCGTGCGGACGGCGAGCTGGTCCTGCAATGGGGCGACGGCGAGCAGGTAATCAGCCATGCCCGGCTGCGGGGGGCGTGCCCCTGTTCGCAATGTCGAGCGGGGCGGCTGGGCGGGCGCATCGACCTGGTCCGCGGTGATGTGCGGGTGGAGCGGCTCGAGGTGCAGGGCTATGGTGTCCAGCTGGTGTTCAGTGATGGGCATGAGCGGGGGATCTATCCCTGGGCCTATCTGAAGGGCCTGGGTTAGTGGGTGCTGCTGATGGCCTCATCGCTGGCAACGCCAGCTCCCACAGGAATTGCATGCACCGCTGATCCTGTGGGAGCTGGCGTTGCCAGCGATGAGGCCGGTGCGGCCACCGCCGGTCGCCTGGACCTACCGGCTGTTCAGTCAATCGTTCTTTTTTTCGAACGCCCTCTTGTCCTTTTCCCGGCTTGCTCCTAGGATCTCGTTCGAGATTTCAAACGCTCGACGCCTGCGAGTGGAACATTGGCCCGGATCCGGTGCCTCAATTCCTACAGGCAAGCGCCCCGCAGGGTGCTTACTCAACTACCAATAATTCGCGCCGTCCGTGCACGGTGTTCAAGGGAAGTCGACATGCAGCTCAAAGACGCTCAGTTGTTCCGTCAGCAAGCCTTCATCAACGGTGAGTGGCTGGATGCGGACAGCGGCCAGACCATCAAGGTGACCAACCCGGCCACCGGCGAAGTCATTGGTACCGTGCCGAAAATGGGCGCTGCCGAAACCCGCCGTGCCATCGAAGCCGCCGACAAGGCCCTGCCGGCCTGGCGCGCACTGACCGCCAAGGAGCGTGCTGGCAAGCTGCGCCGCTGGTTCGAGCTGATGATCGAGAACCAGGACGACCTGGCCCGCCTGATGACCACCGAGCAAGGCAAGCCACTGGCCGAAGCCAAGGGCGAGATCGCCTACGCCGCTTCCTTCATCGAGTGGTTCGCCGAAGAAGCCAAACGCGTCTACGGCGACGTCATCCCTGGCCACCAGCCAGACAAGCGCCTGATCGTCATCAAGCAGCCGATCGGCGTTACCGCGGCCATCACCCCGTGGAACTTCCCGGCCGCGATGATCACCCGTAAAGCCGGCCCGGCCCTGGCCGCTGGCTGCACCATGGTGCTCAAGCCTGCCTCGCAGACCCCGTACTCCGCCCTGGCCCTGGTCGAACTGGCCACCCGCGCCGGCATCCCGGCTGGCGTGCTCAGCGTGATCACCGGCAGCGCCGGCGAAGTCGGCTCCGAGCTGACCGGCAACTCCCTGGTGCGCAAGCTGTCCTTCACCGGCTCGACCGAAATCGGTCGCCAGCTGATGGAAGAATGCGCCAAGGACATCAAGAAGGTTTCCCTGGAACTGGGCGGTAACGCGCCGTTCATCGTGTTCGACGACGCCGACCTGGATAAGGCCGTTGAAGGCGCGATCATTTCCAAGTACCGCAACAACGGCCAGACCTGCGTCTGCGCCAACCGCATCTACGTGCAGGACGGTGTCTACGACGCCTTCGCCGAGAAGCTGAAAGCCGCGGTCGCCAAGCTGAAGATCGGCAACGGTCTGGAAGAAGGCACCACCACCGGCCCGCTGATCGACGGCAAGGCCGTGGCCAAGGTCCAGGAGCACATCGAAGACGCCGTCTCGAAAGGCGCCAAGGTCCTGTCCGGCGGCAAGCTGATCGAAGGCAACTTCTTCGAGCCGACCATCCTGGTCGACGTACCGAAGACTGCCGCAGTCGCCAAGGAAGAGACCTTCGGCCCGCTGGCGCCGCTGTTCCGCTTCAAGGACGAGGCCGAAGTCATCGCCATGTCCAACGACACCGAATTCGGTCTGGCCTCGTACTTCTACGCCCGTGACATGAGCCGTGTGTTCCGTGTCGCCGAAGCGCTGGAATACGGCATGGTCGGCATCAACACCGGCCTGATCTCCAACGAGGTCGCGCCGTTCGGTGGTATCAAGGCGTCGGGCCTGGGCCGCGAAGGCTCCAAGTACGGCATCGAGGACTACCTGGAAATCAAATACCTGTGCCTCAGCATCTGAGTCGCGGTTAAGGCTTTACCTCTGCCAGCGGGGCGCGAGAGCGACGTCTCGCTGGCCTTTTTTACACCGGAATACCCGGCGGTCCGGGCCACGTCAGCAGTCGATCAACGAATACTGTCTGGCGTGAATACCGGCCACCATCTGAACTCGCCGCCCAAGCGGCGAATTGAGGACGACATGAGCAAAACCAACGAATCCCTGATGCAGCGTCGCGTCAACGCCGTTCCACGCGGTGTAGGCCAGATCCACCCGATCTTCGTCGATACCGCGAAGAACTCCACGGTGATCGACGTTGAAGGCCGCGAACTGATCGACTTCGCCGGCGGCATCGCAGTATTGAACACCGGTCACCTGCACCCGAAAGTGGTCGCGGCTGTCCAGGAACAACTGACCAAGGTCAGCCACACCTGCTTCCAGGTCCTGGCCTACGAGCCTTACGTCGAACTGTGCGAGAAGATCAACGCTCGCGTTCCAGGCGACTTTGCCAAGAAGACCCTGCTGGTCACCACCGGCTCCGAAGCCGTTGAAAACGCCGTCAAGATCGCCCGTGCCGCCACTGGCCGCGCTGGCGTGATCGCCTTCACCGGCGGCTACCACGGCCGTACCATGATGACCCTGGGCCTGACCGGTAAAGTCGTGCCTTACTCCGCAGGCATGGGCCTGATGCCAGGCGGCATCTTCCGCGCCCAGTTCCCGAACGAGCTGCACGGTGTGAGCGTCGACGAGTCGATCGCTTCCATCGAGCGCATCTTCAAGAACGACGCCGAGCCGCGTGACATCGCCGCCATCATCATCGAGCCGGTCCAGGGCGAAGGCGGTTTCCTGCCTGCTCCGAAAGAGCTGATGAAGCGCCTGCGCGCCCTGTGCGACCAGCACGGCATCCTGCTGATCGCCGACGAAGTGCAGACCGGCGCTGGTCGTACCGGCACCTTCTTCGCCATGGAACAGATGGGCGTCGCGCCTGACTTGACCACCTTCGCCAAATCCATCGCTGGCGGCTTCCCGCTGGCCGGTGTGTGCGGCAAGGCCGAATACATGGACGCCATCGCCCCGGGCGGCCTGGGCGGCACCTACGCCGGTTCGCCGATCGCTTGCGCCGCGGCCCTGGCCGTGATCGAAGTGTTCGAGGAAGAGAAACTGCTGGAGCGCAGCCAGGCTGTCGGCGAGCGTCTGGTCGCCGGTCTGAAGCAGATCCAGGCCAAGCACCCGATCATCGGTGACGTGCGCGCCCTGGGCTCGATGATTGCTGTCGAAGTCTTCGAGAAAGGCACCCACACCCCGAACGCCGCTGCCGTCAACTCGGTAGTCGCCAAGGCACGTGACAAGGGCCTGATCCTGCTGTCCTGCGGCACCTACGGCAACGTCCTGCGTATCCTGGTTCCGTTGACCGCCGAAGACGCGCTGCTGGACAAAGGCCTGGCCATCATCGAAGAGTGCTTCGCTGAACTCGCCTGATTTGTGATGCGTTAGAGAAAAAACCCGCTTCGGCGGGTTTTTTTTCGTCTCCGGGATGAACTTTGGCCGCTAAGGTTTCTAAGGGTTACAGGAGAGGTGCCGGAAGGTACGCTGGAGTGCGTGATAGCTGTAAGGAGATTCCGATGAGTGCTGTAAACCCCGCAACCTCGCCCAAGGTGATGATCGCCGAGGGAGATCCATGGGTGCGGGACATGCTGACCCAGATGCTGCTCAGTGTGCGCTGCGACGCTGAAGTGAAGGTCTGCGCCAATGGCAACGAAGCGCTGGAAGGCCTGTCCGCCAAGCCCGACCTGATCATCGCCGCCCGCGAGCTGCCGGGTCTCGATGGCCTCGACCTGCTGCGCAAGGTGCGCTCGCGTCCGCGCACGCCGGCTTTGCCGTTCATCATCATCAGCAGCCGCAGCGACGTCAGCAGCGTGCGTGAGGCCTTGCCGCTGGCGCCCACCGCCTATCTGACCAAGCCGCTCAACCTCGATGCATTGCGCCAGCGCCTGGAAGAGCAGTTGCTCAAGGGGGACGGACCGATTTCCTGCGAAGTACCGCCGTTGCGGGCCGGGGTGACCTTGTCGCGCTTTATCGAGGAACACCGCGCGGTGGCCGACGGCGGTCCGCTGTTCGCGGATGTGCAGCAGGCGATCAAGCGCGCGCTCAATCCCCAGGGCCTGGACCTGCGGGTGCTGGAGGAGGAGGTGCGTTCCGACCCGCAGATCACCGCCGTGCTGATCGCCGCCGCCAACAGCGCCGCCCTGCACCGCGAAGGCGGGGTGCAGACGCTGCTCCAGGCGCTGAACAAGCTGGGTACCACCCAGAGCATGAACCTGATCCTCGGCCTGGCGCTCAAGCGCAGCGCGCGACTCAGCGACCCGCTGCTCGGCCGTTACGCCGAGCACTACTGGAACCTGTCGCTGCGCGCGGCCGAGTACGGGCGCAACCTGGCCAAGATGCTGGAGCTGGATTTCGAGCGTTGCTACTGCGCCGGGTTGCTGCACTGCCTGGGTGACTTGGCGCTGCTGCGCTGCCTTCAGGAATGGCGGCTGGCCGGGGGTGAGCTGGATGAAAACGAAATCGAAGTGGCGCTGAACCAGTCCGGGGCCGCCTATGGCTCGGCCCTGCGTACTCGCTGGCGCCTGCCGCTGGAACTGCGTGAGTTGATCGCGGCGGTGTATCAGCTGGGGGGCGGGGTGTATTCCCGGGAATACCTGGTGATGAACCTGGCCGGGCAACTGGCGCGGTTGACCCCGGAGGATGGGCTGGAGGAGCTGGCGGCCGGGAAGACGGCGCGGTTGCTCAAGGTGGGCAGGGCGGAGCTGGCCCGGCTGCGCAAGGAGTAGAGGTCTAGCGCCAGCCTGTTGGGCCTCATCGCCGGCAACGCCGACTCCCACAGGTATCGCGTGCACCGCCAGACCTGTGGGAGCCGGCGTTGCCGGCGATGAGGCCCGAAAGGCCAACATCGTTACCCCAGCACGATCTGATTCTTCCCCTGCCGCTTGGCCTGATACATCGCCGCATCGGCCCGGGCGAACAGGTCGTCGAGTACGCCATCCCCTTCGGTCATGCCGGTCAGCCCCTGGCTGACGGTGATGCCATAGGTCTGCCCTTCATGGCTGAAGCTCAGGCGCTGGACCTCGCGTTGCAACCTGAGCGCCACCTGCATCGCCATCTCCGGCGGACACCCGGGGAACACCGCCGCGAATTCCTCGCCGCCGATCCGCCCGAACAGATCGCCGCGCCGTAGCGCCGCCTTGCCGCTGTCGGCGATGCGCTGCAACACCTGGTCGCCCTCGGGATGCCCGTAGGTGTCGTTGACCTGCTTGAAGTCATCGATATCCAGCAACAGGAAGCACAGCGGCGCACCCTCCAGCCGGGCCTTGTCGAAGGCCTGTTCGGCGCATTCGAAGAAGTGCCGGCGGTTACTGCTCTGGGTCAGCACGTCGGTGGTGGCCAGGCGCTGCAACTCGCCTTCGAGCTGCTTCTTCTCGGTGATGTCCTCGGCCATGCCGACCACGATCACCCGCTGGCCCTCGCCCTGATGGTTGATAAAGCACTTGTCGCTGAGCCAGCGCACCTGGCCGTCGGCGGCGATGATGCGGTACTCGCGATCCTCCACCGCGCCCTTGACCAGCACATCGGCCAGGGTGCGCTCGGCGTAGTCGAGGTCATCGGGGTAGATCGCGTCGCGCCACTGGTTGTAGTCGGCCAGCAGCAGGCTGGCAGAGCGGCCGAAGATGCGCTCGTAGGCCGGACTGACGTAGAGCACCTGGCGCGTCTCCCAGTCGAAGGCCCAGAGCACGGCGTTGACGCTGTCCAGCAGCGAGCTGAACAGCTGCTCGCGCTCGCTCAGGCGCGCCACTTCGCCTTGGGCGTGCATCAGGGCCAGGAGTGTCTGGGCAGCCTCGGGAGGCGCATTGAAAGGCGGGGACGGCGGGGTGTTCTTGACCATGTTCGCAGTACTTCTAGTAAGGCGCAGGAGTGTGGCCACGGCCCGGCCCGCCAGGCGGGCGACATATCTTGTAAGAGCTTGATCGAGGGGGGAAGTTCCAGGCGGAGCGCCCCATTGCAGGGCGCTCCGATCAGTGGCCGTCAGGCCAGGGCAGGGCGCAGCGAGTAGGTCTTGAGCTGGGCGGCGAATTCACGCAGCGAGTGGATACCGCTGGCTTCGGCCTCGTGGACCCAGTCCTTGATCGCCGCGAGCATGTCGTGGCCGTTGGCGCTGGTACGGGCCCAGATCTGTTGCAGGGCCAGGCGCTTCTCGTAGATCACCTTCAGCGCGTGGCTGTGCTCCAGCATGGTCTGGATGCGCTGGTGATGGCGCTCCTCCAGCAGGCTGGTCTCCCGCGACAGCAGGCGCTTGGCGCGGCGGAACTGGTGGCGCACCGAGTCGTCGACCCTGGCCAGCTCCTGCTTGACCAGCGGGCCGATCACCAACTTGCGGTACTGGGCCATGATCTGGAAGCGGTTGTTGAGGATCGCCATGGCGGTGTCCATGTCCAGTTGGCCTTTGCCGGCGACCCGGTGGGCGATCGGCGCGACCCGTTGCACCTTGGCCAGGCGCAGCCAGGTGAACAGCTTGATCCAGGCCCAGCCCATGTCGAACTCCCAGCGCTTGACCGAGAGCTTGGCCGAGTTGGGGTAGGTGTGGTGATTGTTGTGCAGCTCTTCACCGCCGATCACGATGCCCCAGGGCACCAGGTTGGTGGCGGCGTCGCGGCATTCGAAGTTGCGGTAGCCCACCGCATGGCCGAGGCCGTTGACCACGCCGGCGGCCCAGAACGGAATCCACATCATCTGCACCGCCCAGATGGTGATGCCGATGGTGCCGAACAGCAGCAGGTCGATCACCGCCATCAGGGCGATACCGCCGAGCTTGTAGCGCGAATAGACATTGCGCTCGATCCAGTCCTCGGGGCAGTTCTTGCCGTAGATGCGCAGGGTCTCCGGGTTCTGCGCCTCGGCGCGGTACAGCTCGGCGCCGCGCCGCAGCACGGTGGACAGGCCCTTGATCACCGGGCTGTGGGGATCGTCCTCGGTTTCGCACTTGGCGTGGTGCTTGCGGTGGATGGCCGTCCACTCGCGGGTGTTCTGCGCCGTGGTCAGCCACAGCCAGAAGCGGAAGAAGTGCTTGAGCCCGGCATTCAGCTCCAGGGAGCGGTGCGCCGAGTAGCGATGCAGGTAGACCGTGACCGCGACGATGGTCACGTGGGTCATCAGCAGGGTGACCGCCAGCAGTTGCCAGGCCGACAGGTCGAGTAAACCGTAATACCACATGGGTGAAAGTGCCCTCTCAGAGCGGATTAACAGCGATCGACATTATTACCACGATGTCAAATAAAACCAGTCGGCCTTTTAGATAGGAGGTCAACCGGGAAAAGTGTCCCTATAATGCCCCATCTTTTGATGTGGGCATCCGAGACCCTATGTCTGTTTCCGCACGAGACGCCTTGCGCATGGCCGCGCTGTACTTTGTGCTGTCGCTGTTATGGCTGGTGTTATCTGATCAAATATTAACCAGTGTTTTCGATGATCCGGCCCAACTGGCACGCTGGCAGTGGGTCAATGTCGTCGTCTGGGCGAGTTGCAGTGCTTTCCTGATCTTTGTCTCGCGGGTGCGCCTGCTCAACTTCATTGGCGTCGGCGCCCGCCTGCGCCGTGACGACCGCGAGCGCCTGCGCATGGCTGCAGCGGTATTCGACAGCACCCTGGAAGGCGTGCTGGTGAGCAATGCCGACGGCATCATCGTCCACGTCAACCGCGCCTTCATGAACATCACCGGCTACCAGAAGGACGAGGTCATCGGCCAGCGGCCGAACAAGTTCAAGTCCGGGCGCCACGACCAGGTGTTCTACCAGAACATGTACCAGGCCCTGCACGACAAGGGCGAATGGAGCGGCGAAGTCTGGAACCGGCGCAAGAGCGGCGAGGTGTACCCGCAATGGCAGACCATCTGCGCCATCCATGACGACGGCGGGCGGTTGACCCACTACGTCGCGGTGTTCAGCGACATCAGCGCGATCAAGCACACCGAGAGCGAACTGGCCTACCTGGTCCACCACGACCCCCTGACCAAGCTGCCCAACCGCCTGCTGTTCAACGACCGCGCCGCCCAGGCCCTGACTGCCGCGCAGGCCAACAAGCGCGGCTGTGCCTTGCTGCTGCTCGACCTCGACCATTTCCAGAGCATCAACGACAGCCTTGGCCACAACATCGGCGACCAGTTGCTCAAGGCCGTGGCCGACCGCCTCAAGCTGGTGATCGACCCCGGCGTGACCCTGGCCCGGCTGGGCGGCGACGAATTCGCCATCCTCAGCGAAAACTGCTCGCAAGTGGCGCAGGCGGCGGACCTGGCGCAGTTGATCGTCAACGTCCTGAAAGAACCCTACGAGCTGGACAACCACCGCCTGTTCAGCAGCGTCAGCATCGGTATCAGCCTGTTCCCCGGTGATGCGCAAAGTGCCGAGCAACTGCTGCGCAATGCCGACGCGGCGCTGTTCAAGGCCAAGGGCAATGGCCGCTCGTGCTATGCGCTGTACACCGAAGAACTCACTGCCCACGCCCAGCAGCGCGTGGAGACCGCCAGCGAACTGCGCCGGGCGCTGGAGCAGGGCGAGTTGCAGGTCTACTACCAGCCGGTGCACGACCTGTTCAGCGGCAAGATGATCGGCGCCGAGGCTCTGGTGCGCTGGCAGCACCCGCAGCGGGGCATGGTCTCGCCGGGGGAGTTCATCCCCATCGCCGAGCGTACCGGGCTGATTGCCGATATCGACATGTGGGTCATGCGCCAGGCCTGCCAGCAGATGGTGCGCTGGCTCGGCGACGGGCGGACGCTCGACTTCGTCGCCTGCAACGTCTCCAGCCGGCTGTTCGCCCACCGCGAGATGTACAAGCAGGTCGCCCAGGTGCTCGACGACACCGGGCTTGAGCCCTCGCGGCTGGAAGTGGAGGTCACCGAAAGCGCGGTGATGGACGACCCGGAAGTGGCGCTGGAGCAACTCCACCGCCTGCGCGAGCTGGGCCTGCGCCTGGCCATCGACGACTTCGGCACCGGCTACTCGTCGTTGCTGCGGCTCAAGCGCCTGCCGGTGCAGAAGCTGAAGATCGACCAGGGCTTTGTTGCCGGTCTGCCCAATGATGACGATGACGTGGCGATCGTCCGGGTGATCATCGCCCTGGCGCGGAGCATGGGCATGCAGATCCATGCCGAGGGCATCGAGCAGTCCGAGCAGGCGCGCTTCCTGCTGGAGCACCAATGCGACATGGGCCAGGGCTACTGGTATGGGCGTCCGGTGCCGGCGCAGGAATTGCGTTGGTAATCAGGGCCTAATCGCTGGCAAGCCAGCTCCCACAGGTACTGCATGCACCGGACCTGTGGGAGCTGGCTTGCCAGCGATAGGGCCCCCAAGCGCGACAGATAATTCAGTTATATAAAAATTCTTAAATAGTATTTTTAAGAATATTCAGCCTTCCCTAAGATTGCTCCCACACCAGGCGCAGTCACCTTCCTACATGCTGCTCCAGGGCCCCCTCATTTTCAGGAGCACGAGCATGAGCGCATCTCTTCGCAGCGTTGACGGTCAGGACGAAGCCACCATTCTGCGTGAAATCCAGAGCGCCTTGCGCGACCTGCGCTTCGGTGCGGTGGAGATCACCGTGCACAACGCCCAGGTCGTACAGATCGAACGCAAGGAAAAATTCCGCCTGCAGAACTCGGGCAACAAGCCGAGCTGAGGCTCGCCGCACCGGTTCCACCACATTAGAAAAAAGCCAATCGGGAGCTTCACCATGTCTATCCGCCGTTATGCCCTGGCCGCGCTCGCCAGTGCTGTATTTGCCGGTTCCGCCATCGCCAAGGACTACGAACTGCTGAACGTGTCCTACGACCCAACCCGCGAGTTGTATCAGCAGTACAACGCCGAGTTCATCAAGCACTGGCAGCAGGCCAACCCCAGCGACAAGGTGAAGATCCAGCAATCCCACGGCGGCTCGGGCAAACAGGCCCGTGCAGTGATCGACGGCCTGCGCGCCGACGTGGTGACCCTGGCCCTGGCCGGTGACATCGACGAAGTGGCCAAGCTCGGCAAGACCCTGCCGGAGAACTGGCAGACCCGCCTGCCGGACGCCAGCACCCCGTACACCTCGACCATCGTGTTCCTGGTGCGCAAGGGCAACCCGAAAGGCATCAAGGACTGGGGCGACCTGATCAAGAAGGACGTCTCCGTCATCACCCCGAACCCGAAAACCTCCGGCGGCGCCCGCTGGAACTTCCTCGCCGCCTGGGCCTACGGCCTGAAAGCCGGTGGCAGCGAAGCCAAGGCCCAGGAATACGTGAAGGAGCTGTTCAAGCACGTTCCGGTCCTGGACACCGGTGCCCGTGGCTCGACCATCACCTTCGTCAACAACGGCCAGGGCGACGTCCTGCTGGCCTGGGAAAACGAAGCCTTCCTGGCACTGAAGGAAGACGGCGGCAGCGACAAGTTCGAAATCGTCGTGCCTTCGCTGTCGATCCTCGCCGAGCCACCGGTGGCCGTGGTCGACAAGAACGCCGCGAAGAAGGGCAACGAGCAGATCGCCGAGGAATACCTCAAGTACCTGTACAGCCCGGTCGGCCAGAAGATCGCTGCCGACAACTTCTACCGTCCGCGTGACGAGAAGGTCGCTGCCCAGTACGTCAACCAGTTCCCGAAACTGGACCTGGTAACTATCGACAAAGACTTCGGTGGCTGGAAGACTGCCCAACCCAAGTTCTTCAACGATGGCGGCGTGTTCGACCAGATCTATTCGGCGCAGTGATCCTGGGACCGCTTTGCGGTCCTTCGCAGTGGTGCGGCATACCGACAAGCCAGCTCCTATATGACCTGTAGGAGCTGGCTTGTCGGTATGCCGCACCACTGCGATGGGCTGCAAAGCAGCCCCCGAATACGCAGTGTGAAAACCAGCTAGACCAAGGACCTTTATGTCACGTCGTATATCCCCCGTCATACCCGGCTTCGGGCTGACGCTGGGCTACACCTTGGTGTACCTCAGCCTGATTGTGCTCATACCGCTGGGGGCCATGTTCGTTCACGCCTCCCAACTCACCTGGGACCAGTTCTGGAACATCGTCAGTGCACCGCGAGTCCTCGCCGCATTGAAGCTGAGTTTCGGCACCGCTCTCTTCGCCGCCATCATCAACGGCCTGATCGGTACCCTGCTGGCCTGGGTGCTGGTGCGCTACACCTTCCCCGGACGCAAGATCATCGATGCGATGATCGACCTGCCGTTCGCCCTGCCCACCGCCGTTGCCGGTATCGCCCTGACCGCCCTGTACGCGCCTGCGGGCTGGGTCGGCCAGTTCGCCACCGACCTCGGTTTCAAGATCGCCTACACCCCGCTCGGCATCACCCTGGCCCTGACCTTCGTCACCCTGCCGTTCGTGGTGCGCACGGTGCAGCCGGTACTGGCTGATATCCCGCGCGAGGTCGAGGAGGCCGCCGCCTGTCTCGGCGCCAAGCCGCTGCAGGTGTTCCGCTACGTGCTGCTGCCGGCGCTGCTGCCGGCCTGGCTCACCGGTTTTGCCCTGGCCTTCGCCCGTGGCGTCGGCGAGTACGGTTCGGTGATCTTCATCGCCGGCAACATGCCGATGAAGACCGAGATCCTGCCGCTGCTGATCATGGTCAAGCTCGACCAGTACGACTACACCGGCGCCACCGCCATCGGCGTGTTGATGCTGGTGGTTTCCTTCATCCTGCTGCTGCTGATCAATCTGCTGCAGCGGCGCATCGAAACCCCTTGAAGGAGGCCTGAGCATGTCTGCATCCGCAATTGGCGCGGCCGCTTCGGCCAATGCCGCGCGCCGTGGCAGCGCCACTGCCCGGCGCATCCTGATCGGCCTGGGCTGGCTGATCTTTGCCCTGTTCCTGCTGTTGCCGCTGGTGATCGTGGTGTCTCAGGGCCTGAAGATGGGGGTTGGCACCTTCTTCGAAGCGATCTTCGAAGCTGATGCCCTGTCCGCACTCAAGTTGACCCTGATCGCCGTGGCCATCTCGGTGCCGCTGAACCTGGTGTTCGGCGTCAGCGCGGCCTGGTGCGTGAGCAAGTACGACTTCCGCGGCAAGAGCATCCTGGTGACCCTGATCGACCTGCCGTTCTCGGTGTCGCCGGTGATCGCCGGTCTGGTCTACGTGCTGATGTTCGGCGCCCAGGGCTTCTTCGGCCCGTGGCTGCAGGACCACGACATCCAGATCGTCTTCGCCCTGCCGGGCATCGTGCTGGCGACCATCTTCGTCACCGTGCCCTTCGTCGCCCGTGAACTGATCCCGCTGATGCAGGAGCAGGGCACCCAGGAAGAGGAGGCCGCGCGCCTGCTCGGCGCCAACGGCTGGCAGATGTTCTGGCACGTGACCCTGCCGAACATCAAATGGGGCCTGATCTACGGCGTGGTGCTGTGTACCGCGCGGGCGATGGGCGAGTTCGGCGCGGTGTCGGTGGTGTCCGGCCACATCCGCGGCGTGACCAACACCCTGCCGCTGCATGTCGAGATCCTCTACAACGAATACAACCATGTCGCGGCGTTCAGCGTAGCCAGCCTGCTGCTGATCCTGGCGCTCTTCATCCTGCTGCTCAAGCAGTGGAGCGAGAACCGCATTAACCGTCTGCGCCACAGTGCGGCGGAGGAATAATTCATGTCGATCGAAGTTCGTAACGTCAGCAAGCGCTTCAACAGCTTCCAGGCCCTGGACAACATCAACCTGGATATCAACAGCGGCGAGCTGGTGGCCCTGCTCGGCCCGTCCGGCTGCGGCAAGACCACCCTGCTGCGCATCATCGCCGGCCTGGAAACCCCGGACAGCGGGAATATCGTGTTCCACGGCGAGGACGTGTCCGGCCACGACGTGCGTGATCGCAACGTCGGTTTCGTGTTCCAGCACTACGCCCTGTTCCGCCATATGAGCGTGTTCGACAACGTCGCCTTCGGCCTGCGCATGAAGCCCAAGGGCGAGCGCCCGAGCGAGAGCAAGATTGCCGAGAAGGTCCATGAACTGCTGAACATGGTCCAGCTCGACTGGCTGTCGGATCGTTATCCGGAGCAGTTGTCCGGCGGCCAGCGCCAGCGTATTGCCCTGGCCCGTGCCCTGGCGGTGGAGCCCAAGGTGCTGCTGCTCGACGAGCCGTTCGGTGCGCTGGATGCCAAGGTGCGTAAAGAGCTGCGCCGCTGGCTGGCGCGGCTGCACGAGGACATCAACCTGACCTCCGTGTTCGTGACCCACGACCAGGAAGAAGCCATGGAAGTGGCCGACCGCATCGTGGTGATGAACAAGGGCGTGATCGAGCAGATCGGTTCGCCGGGCGAGGTCTACGAGAATCCGGCCAGTGATTTCGTCTACCACTTCCTCGGCGACTCCAACCGCCTGCACCTGAGCGACAACCATCACGTACTGTTCCGTCCGCACGAAGTGTCGCTGTCGCGGCATGAGATGGAAGGGCATCACGTGGCTGAAGTGCGCGATATCCGTCCGCTGGGCGCCACCACCCGGGTGACCCTGAAGGTGGAAGGGCAGAGCGAGCTGATCGAGGCGGAAGTGGTCAAGGACCATGACAGCCTGACCGGGCTGGCTCGCGGGGAGACCTTGTTCTTCAAGCCGAAGGTTTGGCAGAAGGTCGAGAATATCTGAGGCCTTGAGGGCCCTATCGCTGGCAAGCCAGCTCCCACAGGATCTGCGGTGCACACGGAACCTGTGGGAGCTGGCTTGCCAGCGATGAGGCCCTTGAATTCACTGAATAATCATCAGACCGCCACCAACCCCAGATCCATCCCATCCCCCGCCTGATCCACCTCCAGCACCTGCTCCACCATGGCCTCGGCCAACGGCGACAAGCGCTGCCGCGCCCGGCTGACGATGCCATAGCGGGCCTCACCGACCTCCCAGCCCTCGACCTTCAGCCGCACCAGCCCGGCATCCCCGTGGCTGACCCCCAGGGCATTCGACCCCAGCACCAGCGCCCGCAGGCCCTGGCTATCGGCGCATTCAAGAGTGGCCGGCAGCTCGGCCAGGCTCGGTTCACCACCGGGAATCGCCAGCGGCCAGGCGGACAGTTCGTCGATGCCGACACTGTCCTGCAGCGCCAATGGATGCCCGGCGCGGCAGGTCAACTGCCAGTTCCGCGCCCTCAGCTTCTGCACGCGATACGCCGAATCGCCTTCGAACGCCCGGCAATCCGCGATGAAGAACTCGAACGCCTCGTCCAGCAAGCTGCAATCAGCCCTGAACAGCACCCGCGCCCGCGGATAGCGCCCGATAAACCCGGCCATCGCCCGGGGCACCAGGCCACCGGCCAATGCCGGCACGCAGCCGAAACGCAGCTCGCCGGCCTCCAGGTCATTGAACTGGCGAATCTCGTTGCTCAGCTGATAGGCACCGCTGACCAGCCGCCGCGCATGCTCCAGCACCACCAGGCCCTGGCGGGTTGGCGCCAGTTCCTTGCTGGTGCGGTCCACCAACTGGCAGCCGACGCTCTGCTCCAGTGCCTGGATGCTGCGGCTGAAAGCGGATTGGGACAGGTTCACCGCACCGGCAGCCGCAACGAAGCTGCGGTGCTCGGCAAGGGCGATGAGATGGCGGAGTTGGCGAAGGTCTATGTGCATGGCGTCACCTTATAAAGGCAATCGCTTATTCGGTAAACATATGTAAAAACATAAATAAATAACTGAAATGCATATGATTTCAGTCAGCAAAAGCGCCGATTTCCCATGCCTTTGGGGAATATTTTCAATGCAGCGAAGGCATGGCGAATTGCCCCTATCGCTGCAGCCCTTGAAAAACGTGGGCTGTAGCGATGCAGTCAAAAAACATATTCCTTAAAATTCTATCCATAACTTTAAAGATTACTTTCAGAGATAAGCCTCTGGCCCGGATCATTCGGTCAAGCGAAGGCCACCCACAAGCGCCTTCGATGGAATGCACCGAACCCCCAGGAGTTGATCAATGGGTAATGTCCAGACCGCCGCCAGTGCCGTTGATGTGCTGTGGCGCCCGACGCCGGGCGAACTGGTCGATCTCGGCCGGCCGCACCGTTCGCCGCTTGGGCAACAGCGCTTGCAGCGCACGCCGCGCAGTGCTCTGAACCGTCGCGAGAAAGTCCTGCTGGGGGTGTTTGCCCTGGTCCTGCATGGCGCCGCCGCGTACTGGATCAGCCAGGCGCCGACCCCGGTACTGCCGGTGGTGCCGCCGGAAATTCCACCGATGACCATCGAGTTTTCCCAGCCGGCACCGCCGGTGGTCGAGCCGCCGCCACCCGTGGTCGAGCCCCCGCCGCCAGTGGTGGAGCCGCCACCGCCGGTCGAGGACGAGCTGGCCGTGAAGCCGCCGCCGCCCAAGCCGGTACCGAAACCCAAGCCGAAGCCCGTGCCCAAGCCGACGCCCAAGCCCGAGCCGAAACCGGTCGAGCAACCGCCGGCCCCGACACCGCCGACGCCAGCGCCACCCGCGCCGCCGCCGCCCAAGCCCGCCCCGGTGACCCCGGCCTCGGCCAACGCGGCGTACCTGAAGAACCCGGCGCCGGAATACCCGTCGCTGGCCCAGCGTCGCGGCTGGGAAGGCACGGTGCTGTTGCGGGTCAAGGTGCTCGCCACGGGCAAGCCCGGCGAGATCCAGATCCAGCAGAGCAGTGGTCGCCAGCAACTCGATGACGCCGCGCTGGCTGCGGTCAAGCGCTGGAGCTTCGTGCCGGCCAAGCAGGGCGATGTACCCCAGGAAGGCTGGGTGAGCGTGCCCATCGATTTCAAGATTCGCTAACCCAAATTCGCGCAACGACAGAGAGAACACATCATGAGCTTATTGGCTTCCCCCCTTGAATCCATCGAAAGCGCGGTGATCTGGCTGCTGGTCGGCTTCTCCGTGGTCACCTGGGGCCTGGCCCTGGTCAAGACCGTGCAGTTCGTCCGCCTGAAGAACCAGGACAAGCGCTTCCACAAGCAGTTCTGGGCCGCGTCCAGCCTCGACTCCGCCGCCGACCTGGCGCACTCCCAGCCAGGCTCCGCCGCCCGTGTCGCCCAGGCCGGCTATGCCGCCATCGCCGTCGCCGAGCCGGGCCAGGCCACCGACCTGAGCCACTCGATCAACCACCAGGACCGCCTGGAGCGCGCCCTGCGCCAGCAGATCGTGCGTGAGCGCCGCTCGCTGGAAACCGGCCTGGCCGTGGTCGCCAGTATCGGCAGCACCTCGCCCTTCATCGGTCTGTTCGGCACCGTGTGGGGCATCATGGAAGCGCTCAAGGGCATCAGCGCGGCCGGCTCGGCGAGCCTGGAAACCGTGGCCGGCCCGATCGGTGCGGCGCTGGTCGCCACTGGCGTGGGTATCGCCGTCGCGGTGCCGGCGGTGCTGGTCTACAACTACTTCCTGCGTCGCCTCAAGCTCACCGCTGCCGACCTCGACGACTTCGCCCACGACTTCTACAGCCTCGCGCAGAAGAGTGCCTTCCGCGTCATCGCCCACCCTGCGCTGCACAAGGCCCACGCCTCGTCTGGCCAGCCAGTGAAAGAGGCGGTGTGACATGGCCTTCTCGACCCAGGACAGCGACGAGGTTCTCAGCGAGATCAACGTAACGCCGCTGGTGGATGTGATGCTGGTGCTGCTGGTGGTGTTCATCGTCACCGCGCCGCTGCTGACCAACGCCATCCCGATCAATCTACCCAAGACCGAGGCCGTGGCCCCGGTAGAGCAAAAGGATCCGTTGGTGGTCAGCATCGACGGGGCAGGGAAGCTGTTTATCAACAAGGATGAAATCCAGCCGGACTTGCTGGAAACCAACCTGCAGGCGGCCAAGGCCAAGGACCCGGAGGTTCGGGTGCAACTGCAGGCGGACGATGGAGTGAACTATGGGGAAGTGGCGCGAGCCATGGCCTCGATCGAACGTGCGGGGATTACCAAGCTGTCGGTGATCACCGCCCGCTGAGCAACACGCAACTCAGGCAAACTTGGGGCCGGTCCTGTGGCAGGGGCTGGCTTTTTTTGTGTCGAAGCAGTCCATGGCTTGCAGTGATTACAGTCAGAAAGCACACTGACGATGATTGAGTCATCGAACTCTCTGTATTGAGCGCTGCGAGCGTGGGAGGCAATCATGGCGGAAACTGGAACGAAGGTTCTTTCCGAAGAGGCCATCCAGAATCTAGAAGCCCAGATTCCGGATATTGCGGCAGGTGCTACTCATGCCGCCTTCATTCGGGCCTTGGCATCTGGGCACACCGTAGTGAAAGTGGAAGGTACCCACATCGTCGAGTCGAAAGCTGACGGTAGCGTCCGGGTCGTTGGCGAGGCCAAGCCACGACACAAAGTGACGGTAGGCGAAGTACTCAAGGTTCGTCGAGTCAGTGCCTAGGTTACGCGTGTTTGCTGGTCCAAATGGCTCCGGCAAAAGCACGATAAAAGAGCAGATCCCTGCCAATCTCATTGGCATTTATATCAATGCGGACGAGATCGAAAAGGAAGCCAGAGCGTCCGGCTTTGTCGATCTTGGTCAGTTCGGCATCGTGACGACGCTGGAGGATATGCAAGGGTTCTTCACGAAACATTCGTTGTTTCAGAAGGCCGGATTGCAAGAGAAGGCCAAATCGATAGACCTGGACGGTCAGCGTGTCGATTTTCGTTCGGTTCAGTTGAACTCTTACTATGCGTCCGTGATTTCGGATTTCATCAGGCACAGATTGCTGGAGCAGAACGTCAGCTTCACATTCGAAACGGTGATGTCCTTCAAGGACAAGGTTGAGTTCATGCAGCAGGCTCAAGCCAAAGGCTATCGAACCTACCTGTATTTCGTCGCGACAGTATCTCCTGACGTCAACATCAACCGGGTTGCGAACCGGGTCGACGATGGTGGCCACAACGTCGCAAGAGAGAAAATTGTCGAGCGGTATTACCGCTCTCTGGCACTGCTGCCCTCGGCGGTCGCGGCTTCAGACCGAGCCTATGTTTTCGACAACTCAGGTGCACAGTCCGTGTTGCTGGCGGAGATTACCAGCGGTACTGATCTGCAGTTCCACCAGGAGGAAATCCCCGAGTGGTTCATGGATGCCTACGTTAGAGCGGTCACGAGTGTTTGAAGACAAACCGATATGGATGCTCGGTTCAAGCCCCAAGCGCGAAAGCCTTGGGGCTTTGGTTTTTGTGACAGGTCGTACTGTCCATCACGGCCCCAACAGAACCCCGCCAGGAAATTCTTTAGGTTTGGATTTTGCTTGATTTTCTGCGCAGAAAATTGAGCCGAAATACAAAATGGCCCCCTATGCTGGCTTGCCAGCTCCCACAGGGACCAAGGTAGGCCCAGGGTGTAGGGCCCAGTCCAGACACCTGCAAACACAAAGTTTGTGGAAGATGAAAATCCTAGGACGTAACCTACGCGATCTGTCGGTTCTGTCTTCCTTGCCCATGGAAACCCCACCCTCTAACCTTCTTCGTTCGCTGAAACTGGCGAGCGGGGTGTGGAAACCCCATGGGAAATCACTTGGAAGACAGCCTCTATGGCGGCTGTGCGCGGGAGACCTTCGGGTCTGCCGGGTTTTCCAGTGACCTGGTTTTCCACCCCGCGTACAGCTGCCACCCAACTCGTGTGGAAACGATCGGGTGTCGGTCCCAACCATCACTGGAGTTTCCGATGAAAAAACTCGTCCCCGACCCACCCCTATCCCCAACCTGCACCCGCACCTTCGGCAACTGCACCAACAGCCACCCCCCACTGTTTTCCGTCAACGCCGATATCGACCCCCACAGCGCCCTGGTCCATGCCTCGATGTTCCTGCGCTGCGCCTACGAATCCTCCCAGCAGTCCATTGGCAACGAGTCCGCCACCAGCACCTTCCCCTGACTGACCATGCACGCCGTCGAGGCCGCCAAGGGCCTGGTGGACGCAGTGATCGAAGGCCAGGAATCCGCCGGCTGGAAGTACCCCGGCGAGTAACCGCCGAACAGGACCGCACGCCGGTCCTGTTTTGATTTTGGTTATTAATAAATAGCTTCTTATTCCTTTACGAATATAACCCCAGCGCCAATACTTGCCGCCATGCACGCAACCGCAGCAGGAGGCAATTCCCCATGCGCAACGAGTCGATCCGTTACCTGATTGTGCCGGGCTGGCAGGGTTCGCCAGACGAGCACTGGCAGAGCCATTGGCACAAGACGCTGCCCAACAGCGCCCGTGTCGAGCAGGCCGACTGGCTGACGCCGAAGCGCGGGGATTGGGTCGCGGCGCTGGAAGAGGCGATTGCCGCCGACGATGCTCCGGTAATCCTGATAGCCCATAGCCTGGGTTGCATCACCGTCGCCCATTGGGCCGACCAGGCCAGCCCGGCCTTGCGTCGGCGGGTGCGCGGGGCGTTGCTGGTGGCGCCGGCGGATGTGGAGCGGCCAGCCTGCTCGCCGGCCCTGCGCAATTTCGCGCCGATTCCCATGGCCCAGCTACCGTTCCCCAGCCAGGTGGTCACCTCCGACAACGACCCGGCAGTGAGCGCGCCGCGTGCCATGCAACTGGCCCGCGCCTGGGGCGCCGAGGCCGGGGTGCTGGGCGGGGCCGGGCATATCAACGTCAAGTCCGGCCACCAGCGCTGGGAACAGGGCTTCGCCTACCTGTACCGCCTGCAGAGCCGAATGGAACAGGGCGCCCTGCGCCGCGCCTGATCCCGCACCGCCTTTCCTTTACTGCCTTTCGCAACGCCCGGGCCAGGAGTCCGGGCGGGAGCTTTGCCATGACCGCACAAGACACCTTCGGCCAGCCACTGCTGACCTTCCCCGAACTCGACAAAAGCCCGCTGAGCATCCGCGCCAAGGCGCTGGTGTTCGTCGATCCGCGTTCGCGCCAGTTGCGCGAGGAACTGGAAATCCTCGCACCCCTGGCCCTGCCGGTGCTGATCCGCGGCGAAAGCGGCACCGGCAAGGAGTTGCTGGCCCGGCAGATCCACCGCGCCAGCGACCGTGGCGGCCTGTTCGTCTCGGTCAACTGCGGGGCGATCAGCCCAACCTACGCCGACGCCGAGCTGTTCGGCTATGCCGCCGGCGCCCATAGCGGCAGCGCCAGCAGCCGCGCCGGCTGGTTCGGCTCGGCCAACGGCGGGACGCTCTACCTCGATGAAATCGCCGACCTGCCGCTGCCGATCCAGGTCAAGCTGCTGGCCGCCCTGGAAAACCACGAGGTGTACCGCGTCGGCGCGCAGCAGCCGCACCCGGTGGATGTGCGCCTGGTCGCCGCATCGAGCATCGATCTGGCCGAGGCGGTGGCGGCGGGGCACTTCCATCCGCGCCTCTACGACTACCTGCACGAAGGCCGCCTGGAACTGCCGGCACTGCGCGAGCGGGTCGGCGATATCCTGCCGCTGGCCGAGTATTTCGTCGGCATCTACAGCCCCAAGCTCAATCGCCCGGTGCCGCTGCTCAGCGAGGAAGCGCAGCGCGTGCTGGAACTGCACGACTGGCCGGGCAATACCCGCGAGCTGGAGAACGTTATCCACTTCGCCCTGCTCCAGGGCAGCGGCGACGAGATCCTGCCGGAGCATCTGAACCTGCCGACGCCACTGCACGCCCTGGCCCAACGCCTCGACCGTCTTGTCGAGCTGGGAGACGAGCAGGAGCGCCGGGCCCTGCGCAAGCTGCTGGAGCAGACGCTGTTGCGCGTCACGCAAGCCGCAAGCTAGAGCGTTGCGCTCTGTGCATCAGGGAGTTTTAACCAAAAGCTATAAGAAGCTAATCAAAAGATATTGTTACGGAATAAAAAATCTCGGTATCGTCCGCCTCACGCCGGGCAACACGGGCCCGGCCAACCAACACTTATCGCCGCCCACGAGGCGCGGAATACCAATAAGGACTGCACATGAAAAAGGCTCTGTTGACCACCGCTCTGGCCGCCGCTCTGTCGGTTGCCGGTTTCGCCCATGCGGCCGAGAAGCTGGTGGTTGCCGCTACCCCGGTTCCCCATGCCGAGATCCTCGAGCTGATCAAGCCAACCCTGGCCAAGGAAGGCGTGGACCTGGAAATCAAGGTCTTCACCGACTACGTGCAGCCCAACGTGCAGGTTGACCAGAAGCGTCTGGACGCCAACTACTTCCAGACCCTGCCGTACCTGAAGAACTTCAACGAAGGCAAGGGCACCCACCTGGAAACCGTGATCGGCGTGCACGTCGAGCCGTTCGGTGGCTACTCGAAGAAGGTCAAGACCCTGGCCGAACTGAAGGAAGGCGCCACCGTCGCCATCCCGAACGAGGGTAGCAACAGCGGTCGCGCGCTCCTGCTGCTGCAGAAGGCCGGCCTGATCACCCTGAAGGATCCGAAGAACGCCCTGGCGACTCCGAAGGACATCGCCGAGAACCCGAAAAAACTGAAGTTCCGCGAGCTGGAATCGGCCATGCTGCCGCGTGTGCTGGACCAGGTCGACCTGGACATGATCAACACCAACTACGCCCTGGAAGCCGGCCTGAACCCGGCCAAGGACGCGCTGGTGATCGAAGGCAGCGACTCGCCTTACGTGAACTTCCTGGTGGCCCGTCCGGACAACAAGGACAGCGACGCCATCCAGAAGCTGGCCAAGGCCCTGACTTCGCCTGAGGTGAAAGCCTTCATCGAGAAGAAGTACAGCGGCGCGGTGCTGCCGGCGTTCTGATTTCGGCTGTAGATCTCCAGGGCCGTTGATGGCCCTATCGCTGGCAAGCCAGCTCCCACAGGTACTGCACCGGCCTCAGGCATTGTGCTGACCTTGTGGGAGCTGGCTTGCCAGCGATGCTTTGGCACCCATGAATTGGGTGATATCAATATGCAATAACGGTATTTAAATATTTATTTTTATACCTTTAGAGTCTTTCCCCAATGAGGCTTACCCGCCTCGCTCTTCAGTCAGCAGCCGCCCGCTTACCCTCGGGCCGGTCAGGGAAAGACCCCTTTCATGAGTTTCGATTTCGCATTCATCCTCGGCACCTTGCCGGCCTTTCTCAAGGCCGTCGGCGTGACCTTGCAGGTCGGCCTGATCGCCATCGCCACCTCCCTTCTGGTAGCGCTGGTCAACGCCCCCATCCTGCTTTACCGCACTCCCGTGTTGCACCGCCTGGTCAGCCTTTACGTCGAGCTGGCCCGCAACACGCCGCTGCTGATCCAGCTGTTCTTCGTCTACTTCGCCTTGCCGTCGCTGGGAGTGAAAATCTCCGGCTTCGCTGCGGCGATCATCACCATGACCTTCCTCGGCGGTGCCTACCTCACCGAAGTCCTGCGTGCGGGCGTGGAGGCGGTGCCGGCAGCGCAACTGGAATCCGGGCGCTCCATCGGCCTGTCCGAGGGCCAGTTGCTGCGCCATGTGATCCTGCCCCAGGCCGGCCTGCTGAGCCTGCCGGCGCTGTTCGCCAACTTCATTTTCCTGCTCAAGGAAACCACCGTGGTCTCGGCGGTGGCGGTGCCGGAGATTCTCTACACCACCAAGAGCTACATCGCCCTGTACTACAAGACCTACGAGATGCTCGCGGTGATGACGCTGATCTGCGTATTGCTGTTCCTGCCCCTGTCGCTGCTGCTGAGCCGCCTGGAACGGAGGCTGCAACATGGCCAGTTCGGGTCTTGAACTGCTGCTGGTGTCCCTGCCGCAACTGGGCAAGGGCGCCGCGCAGACCCTGGCGATCTCCGGCCTGGGGATCCTTTTCGCAACCCTCGGCGGCGTGCTCTACGGTGTGCTGGCGACCCTCGGCAAGCGCAGCGTGAACCTGGCGCTGCGCATCTACCTGGAGCTGTTCCGCGCCATCCCGGTGCTGGTCTGGTTGTACCTGCTGTTCTTCGGCCTGCCGATCTTCCTTGGCCTCAGCCTGCCGAGCTTCTGGTGCGCGGTGCTGGTGCTGGCGCTGTGGGGCGCCAGCGAGGTGGGCGAGGTGGTACGCGGGGCGTTGCAGTCGCTGCCGCGCGGGCAACGCGAGGCGGGGCTGTCGATCGGCCTGTCCGGCTGGCAGCTCTACGGCTACGTGCTGCTGCCCCAGGCCCTGAAACGCATGACCCCACCGACCATCAACGTCTACACGCGGATCATCAAGACCAGCTCGCTGGCGGTGCTGATCGGCGTGGTGGACGTGATCAAGGTCGGCCAGCAGATCATCGAGCGCACCTACGAGTCGGTGCTGATCTATGGCGCGCTGTTCCTGTTTTTCTTCTTTATCTGTTACCCGCTCTCGGTCGCCTCCCGCGCCCTTGAGCGGCGCTGGACACACGCATGAGCGCATTGATCGAGTTCAAGGGTTTCAACAAATTCTTCGGCGAGCAGCAGGTGCTCAAGGACGTCGATCTGTCGGTGCAGACCGGCGAAGTGGTGGTGATCCTCGGCCCCAGCGGCTGCGGCAAAAGCACCCTGCTGCGCTGCCTCAACGGCCTGGAAAGCGCCCACTCCGGCAGCCTCAAGCTGGACGGCCGCGAGCTGCTGGATACCAGCACCGACTGGCGCCAGGTCCGCCAGCAGGTCGGCATGGTGTTCCAGAGCTATCACCTGTTCGGCCACATGACCGTGCTCGACAACCTGCTGCTCGGCCCGCTCAAGGTGCAGAAGCGCCAGCGCGGCGAAGCGGTGGCCCAGGCCGAGGCGCTGCTGGCCCGGGTCGGCCTGCTGGACAAGCGCGACGCCTACCCGCGCCAGCTCTCCGGCGGCCAGCAGCAACGCATCGCCATCGTCCGCTCGCTGTGCATGAACCCGCGGGTGATGCTGTTCGACGAAGTCACCGCCGCCCTCGACCCGGAAATGGTCAAGGAAGTGTTGCAGGTGATCCAGGGCCTGGCCCGCGACGGCATGACCCTGCTCATCGTCACCCACGAAATGGCCTTCGCCCGTGCGGTGGCCGACCGCATCGTGTTCATGGACGCCGGCAGGATCCTTGAACAGCGCACCCCAGAGAGCTTCTTTACGAACCCGCAAACCGCACGCGCGCAGCAGTTCCTGGAGAAATTCTCCTACGTAGAAAGCCTGCCCGAGAGACCTCAAAAGGAACTGATATGAAAACTGCCAAGACCTCGAAACTGCTGCTTTCCCTATTCGGCCTGGCCCTGCTGGCCGGCTGCGAAAAGGCCGCCGAAGCGCCGAAATCCGCAGCTGCCACGCCGGCCCCGGCCACCAGCTACCTGGAAACCATCAAGGCCCGCGACAAGCTGATCGTCGGCGTCTTCACCGACAAGCCGCCGTTCGGCTTCGTCGATGAAAGCGGGCGCTATGTCGGCTTCGATACCGATATCGGCCGCGCCTTCGCCAAGTCGCTGCTGGGCGACGAGAACAAGGTGGAGTTCGTCGCCGTCGAGCCGGCCAGCCGCATTCCCTTCCTGCAGAGCGACAAGGTCGACCTGATCCTGGCCAACATGACCGTCACCCCGGAGCGCAAGGAAGCGGTGGAGTTCACCAACCCCAACCTGCGGGTCGCCGTGCAGGCGCTGGTGGCTGACGGCAGCAGCGTGCAGAAGCTCGACGACCTGGCCGACAAGACCACCATCGTCACCACCGGTACCACCGCCGACATCTGGCTGACCAAGAACCACCCGGACTGGAAGCTGCTCAAGTTCGAGAAGAACAGCGAGTCCCTGCAGGCCCTGGCCAACGGCCGTGGCGATGCCTATGCCCAGGACAACCTGATCCTGTTCAGCTGGTCCAAGCAGAACCCGGGCTACCGCGTGCTGCCGGAACTGCTCGGCGAAGAAGCGCCGATCGCCCCGGCGGTGAAGAAGGGCAATATCGAGCTGCGTGACTGGGTCAACGCCGAACTGGCGCGCCTGGGCGAGCAGAAGTACCTGCTCAAGCTGTATGACCAGTACGTGCGCAAGGAACTGAGCGACGACACCAAGCCGGAAAGCGTGATCGTCGAAGGCGGCAAGTGGCAGGGTTGAGTTGAGCGACCGGGGCCTGCCGTTCATCGAGCCTGATAGTTCTGTCAGGTTCGCGGCGGGCCCGCAGGGCTTTATCCTGAAGCCCATGTTCTCTGCTAGCCGCAGGTGCCGACCATGCAACCGTCTCGTCCGGCAGAACCCAACGCAGCCAACCCCCTGCACCGTCCTGGACGTTGCGGGTTCAATGGCGAACTGATCGAGGTGTGCACCGGGCATTACCTGCTGGGCAACGGCTACCGCGGCTACAACCCGGTACTGATGCGCTTCAACGCTCCGGATAGCTGGAGCCCGTTCGCCCGTGGCGGTCTGAATGCCTATGCCTATTGCCTGGGCGACCCGGTGAACGGACGGGATCCGACCGGGCATTTCGTGATGCTCAACCTGTTGTCGGCTGTTCCCGACCTGGTCGGTGGCGTGGTGATGTCCCTCGCGGGTTCGGGCAAAGAGGGTAGCAACGGCAACTCGTTCGACGTCGGCACGCTGGTCATGGTGCTTGGCGGGGTGGCGCTGGGCAGCGTGCTGGTCGGTGGTTTGTTCGACAAGGTCCGCGACTTCGTGGGGGTCTCGCACAAGTCGCTATTCCGGCGGAATTCCTTCAGTGGCGAGCCCTCATCGCGAGCCCGCGCGATCATCGAGAACGAGGTGGCCGGGATAGAAAACCCGTCGTCGTTCACAACGGCGTTGCGTTCGACCAACGCAAACCTGAGCAGCCACGGTGATACCTCGCTGAGCGTGGCGCACGCCGAGAAATACGTGAACCTCTCCAAGGCCGTGGAGACCGGGGACATCTCCAACACCACGGCCCACTTCAAGGCCGCCAGGGAATGGGCGGCCGTCGCGGGACCTGGGGGGCAGGTGGGGCAGGCATTCAACCTGGCCGGCGCCCTATGGTCAGGGGCCAGCGTGGATGCCCGGGCCAGGAAGACCGGGGCGGATATCCGCAAATCCAAATCCCGGGCCTCGCCTCCAAGGCGATAACTCCAATTGAACCAACCACCTGCGTCAGGTGACTGAGGCATATCGGCCCGGCGCAGGAGCCTTCTCTTCTGGCGTGCGGGCAGTATCCAGACCCCTGATCTAAGCTGACACACGCTTCGATCACGTTCCCTCCCTGAACCGGCCCATGCAAAGGAGCCCGCATGATGCTGTCGCGTTCTTGTTGGATCCTGTGCGCGGTCCTGCTGCTGGGCGGCTGTGGCGAAAAGCCCGCCGAGCAGCCGCAGCGGCCACGGGTGGCGGTGCAGAAGGTCGAGCCGGGCGATTTCGCCGCCCAGGTGACCCTGACCGGTGACGTGCAGGCCCAGGTCCACAGCGACCTGTCGTTCCGCGTGGGCGGCAAGATCATTTCCCGTAGCGTCGATGTCGGCGATCACGTCAAGGCCAACCAGGTGCTGGCGCGCCTCGATCCCAAGGACCTGCAGACCAATGTCGACTCGGCCAGGGCCGAAGTGCTGGCGGCGCGGGCGCGGGTCACGCAGAGCGCGGCGGCCTTCGTGCGCCAGCAGAAACTCCTGCCCAAGGGCTACACCAGCCAGAGCGAATACGACTCGGCCCAGGCCGCCCTGCGCAGCAGCCAGAGCGCGCTGAAGGCCGCCGAGGCGCAACTGGCCAATGCCAACGAACAACTCGGCTACACCGAACTGGTGGCGGACGCTGCCGGGGTCATCACCGAGCGGCAGGCCGAGGTCGGCCAGGTGGTCCAGGCCACGGTGCCGATCTTCAGCCTGGCCCGGGATGGCGGGCGCGATGCGGTGTTCAACGTCTATGAGTCGCTGCTGCTGGCGCCGGACAGCGAGAAGTCGATCACCGTCAGCCTGATCGACGATCCAAAGGTGCAGACCACCGGCCGGGTACGGGAAATCACCCCGACGGTGTCGGCGCAAAGCGGCACGGTGCAGGTCAAGGTGGCCCTGGACAAGGTGCCGGCGGGCATGGACCTGGGCTCGGCGGTCAGCGCCACCGGCAACGCCAAAGGCAAGCCGGGGGTAGAACTGCCCTGGTCGGCCCTGACCAAGGACCTGAGCGAGCCGGCGGTGTGGCTGGTGGGGCAGGACAACAAGGTGCAACTGCACAAGGTCACGGTCGGCCGCTACCTGACCGGCAAGGTGGTGGTCAGCGATGGCCTGGAAAGCGGCCAGTCGGTGGTGGTCCTCGGCGGCCAGTTGCTGCACCCCGGCATGCTGGTGGAGATTGCCGATAACACCAAGGCGGGGTTGCAGCAATGAACAGGTCGCTGATGCTGGTGGGGTGTCTGTTGCTGGCCGCCTGCGGGAGCGACAAGGACAAGCCGGAGCCGGTCCGCCCGGTGCTCTCGGTCCCGGTCCGCACCCAGGACTCGCTCGACCTTGGACGTTTCGCCGGGACCATCCAGGCCCGCTATGAAAGCACCCTGGGTTTCCGCGTTGGCGGGCGCATTTCGCGGCGCTGGGTCGATGTCGGCGCCACCGTGCAACCTGGGGACGTGCTGGCCAGCCTCGATCCCACCGACCAGCGCAACCAGTTGCGTGCCGCCGAGGGCGATCTGGCCAGGGTCGAGGCGCAATGGATCAATGCCCAGGCCAATGCCCGCCGCCAGCAACAACTCTACGACCGTGGCGTCGGCGCCCAGGCGCAACTCGATGTCGCCCAGACCGACCTGAAAACCACCGGTGCCAGCCTCGAACAGGCCAAGGCTGCGCTGCAGCAGGCCAGGGACCAGCTCGGTTATGCCGAGCTGCGCACCGATCACGCGGCGGTGGTCACCGACTGGAAGGCCGAGGCGGGGCAGACCGTGGCGGTCGGGCAGGCGGTGGTCACCCTGGCGCGGCCGGACGTCAAGGAGGCGGTGATCGACCTGCCGACGGCGCTGGCCGACGAGCTGTCCAAGGGCGTCGAATTCATCGTGATGGCCCAGCTCGACAGCAGCATCCGCAGCCGCGCCGTGATCCGCGAGATCGAACCCCAGGCCGATGCCAGCACCCGTACCCGGCGCGTCCGCCTGACCCTGGACGAGACCCCGGAGGGCTTCCGCCTGGGCACCTCGATCAGCGTCACTCTCAGCTCGGCGGTCGCCCCGCGCAGCGAAATCCCGGCCAGCGCCCTGCAGGACGTGGACGGCAAGACCCGGGTGTGGATCGTCGATACCCGGCAGAAGGTGGTCAATCCGCGTGAGGTGCAGGTGCTCCAGCGCAGGCAGGGCTCGGTCCTGCTGGCCTCGGGTGTGCAGCCCGGCGAAAGGGTGGTCACTGCCGGGGTCAACAGCCTCAAGCCGGGGCAGAAGGTCGTGGTCGATGAGGAAACCCCATGAAAGGAAGCTTCAACCTCTCCGAATGGGCCCTGCGCCACCAATCGTTCGTCTGGTACCTGATGTTCGTCGCGCTGCTGATGGGGGTGTTCTCCTACCTCAATCTCGGGCGTGAGGAAGACCCGTCCTTCACCATCAAGACCATGGTGATCCAGACCCGCTGGCCCGGCGCGACCCAGGAAGAAACCCTGCTCCAGGTCACCGACCGCATCGAGAAGAAGCTCGAAGAGCTCGACTCCCTCGACTACGTGAAAAGCTACACCCGGCCCGGCGAGTCCACGGTCTACGTGTACCTGCGCGACACCACCAAGGCCGCCGACATCCCGCAGATCTGGTACCAGGTGCGCAAGAAGGTCCAGGACATCCGCGGCGAATTTCCCCAGGGCATCCAGGGGCCGGGCTTCAACGACGAGTTCGGCGATGTGTTCGGCTCGATCTACGCCTTCACCGCCGACGGCCTGAGCCTGCGCGAGCTGCGTGATTATGTGGAACAGGTGCGCGCGGAAATCCGCGACGTGCCGAACCTGGGCAAGGTCGAAATGATCGGTACCCAGGACGAAGTGATCTACCTGAACTTCTCCACCCGCAAGCTGGCGGCCCTGGGCATCGACCAGCGCCAGGTGGTGCAGGCCCTGCAGGCGCAGAACGCGGTGACTCCGGCGGGGGTGATCGAGGCCGGGCCGGAACGGATCTCGGTGCGCACCAGCGGGCAGTTCGCCTCGCAGAAGGACCTGGCCGAGGTCAACCTGCGGCTCGACGACCGCTTCTACCGCCTGGCCGATATCGCCGATATCCAGCGCGGCTATGCCGACCCGCCCAAGGTGCTGTTCCGCTACAACGGCCACGACGCCATCGGCCTGGCGATCGGCATGAAGGCCGGCGGCAACATGCAGGTGTTCGGCCAGTTGTTGCAGGAGAAGATGGACCAGGTCATCACCGAACTGCCGGTGGGCGTGGGTGTGTTCACCGTGTCCGACCAGGCGGTGGTGGTGAAGGAGGCGGTCGGCGGTTTCACCAGTGCGCTGTTCGAGGCGGTGGTGATCGTGCTGCTGGTGAGCTTCGTCAGCCTCGGCATGCGCGCTGGCCTGGTGGTGGCCTGCTCGATCCCGCTGGTGCTGGCGATGGTCTTCGTGTTCATGGAGTACAGCGGCATCACCATGCAGCGGATCTCCCTCGGCGCGCTGATCATCGCCCTCGGCCTGCTGGTGGACGACGCCATGATCACCGTCGAGGTGATGGTTACCCGCCTGGAAATGGGCGATAGCAAGGAGCAGGCGGCGACCTTCGCCTACACCTCCACCGCCTTCCCGATGCTCACCGGGACCCTGGTGACCGTGGCCGGCTTCGTGCCCATCGGCCTCAACGCCAGTTCGGCGGGGGAGTACACCTTTACCCTGTTTGCGGTGATCGCCGTGGCGCTGATCGTCTCGTGGATCGTCGCCGTGCTGTTCGCCCCGGTACTCGGCGTGCACCTGCTCAGCACCTCGCTGAAGAAGCACGAGGAAAAGCCCGGGCGTCTCGGCAACGCCTTCCACGGCGGCCTGCTGTGGTGCATGCGCCACCGCTGGCTGACCATCGTCGGCACCGTGGTGCTGTTTGCCCTGGCGATCTTCTGCATGCGCTTCGTGCAGAACCAGTTCTTCCCCAACTCCGACCGGCCGGAGCTGCTGGTGGATATCAACCTGCCGCAGAACGCCTCGATCGAGGAAACCCGCAAGGTGGTCGATCGCTTCGAAGCCAGCCTCAAGGACGACCCGGACATCGACCACTGGAGCACCTACATCGGCCAGGGCGCGGTGCGTTTCTACCTGCCGCTGGACCAGCAACTGCAAAACCCCTACTACGCCCAGCTGGTGGTGGTGAGCAAGGGCCTGGAGTCCCGTGAGGCGCTCAAGGTGCGGCTGCAGAAGCGCCTGCGTGACGACTTCGTCGGCATTGGCAGCAACGTCCAGGGCCTGGAAATGGGCCCGCCGGTGGGGCGGCCGATCCAGTACCGGGTCAGCGGCAAGGACATCGACCAGGTGCGCAGGCACGCCATCGACCTGGCCACCCTGCTCGACAGCAACCCGCACATCGGCGAGATGATCTACGACTGGAACGAGCCGGGTAAGGTGCTGCGCATCGACATCGCCCAGGACAAGGCGCGCCAGCTCGGGCTGTCGTCGGAAGATGTGGCGAACATCATGAACAGCATCGTCAGCGGTGCGCCGGTGACCGAGGTGCACGACAACATCTACCTGGTCGATGTGGTGGCCCGGGCCGAGGACAGCGAACGGGGATCGCCGCAGACCCTGCAGAACCTGCAGATCGTCACGCCCAGCGGGGTTTCGATCCCGCTGCTGGCCTTTGCCACGGTGCGTTACGAGCTGGAGCAGCCGCTGGTGTGGCGGCGTGATCGCAAGCCGACCATCACCATCAAGGCCTCGGTGCGCGATGAGATTCAGCCCACCGATCTGGTCAAGCAGCTGCAGCCGAAGATCGACGAATTCGCCGGCAAGCTGCCCACCGGGTACGAGGTGGCCACTGGCGGTACGGTGGAAGAGAGCGGCAAGGCCCAGGGGCCGATTGCCAAGGTCATTCCGCTGATGCTGTTCCTGATGGCGACCTTCCTGATGATCCAGCTGCACAGCGTGCAGAAGCTGTTCCTGGTCGCCAGCGTCGCCCCGCTGGGGCTGATCGGCGTGGTCCTGGCGCTGGTGCCGACGGGCACGCCGATGGGCTTTGTGGCGATTCTCGGGATTCTCGCGCTGATCGGCATCATCATCCGCAACTCGGTGATCCTGGTGACCCAGATCGACGAATACGAAGCGCAGGGCTATGCGCCCTGGGATGCCGTGGTGGAAGCCACCAACCACCGGCGCCGGCCGATCCTGCTCACCGCCGCGGCGGCCAGCCTGGGCATGATCCCGATCGCCCGGGAAGTGTTCTGGGGGCCGATGGCCTACGCCATGATCGGCGGGATCATCGTCGCGACCTTGCTGACCTTGCTGTTCCTGCCGGCGTTGTATGTGGCCTGGTACAGGATCAAGGAGCCGCAGGAAGGCTGAGGGCCCAATCGCTGGCAAGCCAGCTCCCACAGGGGCAGCGGTGCACTCGGTCACTGTGGGAGCTGGCTTGCCAGCGATAGGGCCAGGACAGACACAATAGGAATCAATGCCTCACCTCGTGCTCCATGACCCGAAGCTACCTTGAGTTTTCCACGTTCAAGGAGTCAGACATGGATCGTCCCTCTTCCCATCGCCTGCGCCGCGGCCGGTTTTCAGAGCCCGGCAGGCTGTATGTGCTGACCACTGCCACCGAGCAGCGAGTTCCCATTTTCAGCCACTTCAACCTGGCCCGCCGAGTCATAGATCAGCTTCGATTGGCAGAACAGGAGGGTTCGGTGACTTCCCTGGCCTGGGTGCTGATGCCCGATCACCTTCACTGGTTGATCGAGCTGAGGCATGTGACCTTGAAGACCCTGATGCGCCGTTTTAAATCCCGCAGCACTGTGCTCGTGAACAAGGCTTGTGGCAGGCAGGGTCGCCTGTGGCAGCAGGGGTTTCATGACCGGGCGCTGCGACGGGAAGAAGATATCCAGGCTGTCGCCCGCTACATAGTGGCCAACCCGATCAGGGCCGGCCTGGTCAGGAAGGCCGGTGATTATCCCCATTGGGATGCTGTGTGGCTGTAGGCCCCATCGCTGGCAAGCCAGCTCCCACAGGTTCGGCGGTGCACTCGGTCACTGTGGGAGCTGGCTTGCCAGCGATAGCGCCCGAAAGATCAACGCTTGTTCAACCGCCGCGCCAACCTATCCCCACTCACCTGGATCAACGCCACCAGCACCACCAGCATGACGATCACCGTGAGCATGATCTGGCTGTCGAAGCGCTGATACCCATACCGATAGGCAATGTCCCCCAATCCACCCGCGCCAATCGCGCCGGCCATGGCCGAGGAGTTGATCATGGTCACCAGGGTGATGGTGAAGCCGCCGACGATCCCCGGCAGCGCTTCCGGCAACAGCACATGCCAGACGATATGCCAGCGCCGGCAGCCCATGGCCTGGGCTGCTTCGATCAGGCCGTGATCCACTTCGCGCAAGCTCACCTCGGCAATCCGCGCAAAGAACGGCGTGGCGGCGATGGTCAGTGGTACCACCGCCGCCCACACGCCATAAGTGGTACCGACGATCAGCCGGGTAAAGGGAATCAGCGCGACCATCAAAATCAGGAACGGAATCGAGCGGAACAGGTTGACGAAGGCACCCAGGACCCGGTTCACGTTCGGCGCTTCGAAGATCCCGCCCTTGCCGCTGGTGACCAAAATCACTGCCAGCGGAATCCCCACCAGCAAGGCGATCAGCGATGACACGCCGACCATCAGCAGGGTGTCGATCACCCCCTGCAACAAGCGATCAAACCACATAGCCCAGCACCTCCACCTGCGCTGCCCAGCCTCGGGCACGCTCGATAATCACCTCATGGGCATGGATCGAACCGGCCACCGAGATCACCAGTTGCCCCAGCGCCCGCTCCTGGATCGGTTCGATACCGCCCTGCAACAGGCTGACCTTGCCGCCCAGCGCGGAAAACAGCGCCGACAGATCCGGCGCCTCGCGATCCTGCCCGCTGACCCGCAAGCGCAGTACCAGCGCCGCCCGTGAATCCGGAGCGGTCGGCAGCAAACGATCCAGCAACGACGGCGGCAAGGCCGGCTGCAACGGCGCGAGCAGGGTCTTGCTGACCTCATGCTGCGGATCACCAAACACCTGCCACACCTCGCCCTGCTCGACGATGCGCCCGCGCTCCAATACCACCACGCGCTGGCAGATATCGCGGATCACCGCCATCTCGTGAGTGATGAGGACGATGGTCAGGCCCAGCCGCTGGTTGATATCGCGCAGCAGGCCGAGAATCGATTCGGTGGTCTCCGGGTCCAGCGCCGAGGTGGCTTCGTCGCACAGCAGGATCGCCGGGTCATGCACCAGCGCGCGGGCGATGCCGACACGCTGCTTCTGCCCGCCGGACAGTTGTGCCGGATAGACGTGATGCTTTTCCTGCAAGCCGACCAGTTCCAGCAGCGCCTCCACCTTGCGCCGCCGTTCGGCCTTGGGCACCCCGGCCACCTTCAGCGGCAGCTCGACGTTTTGCCACACGGTCTTGGCCGACATCAGGTTGAAGTGCTGGAAGATCATGCCGATGCGCCGACGCAGCGCCACCAGCTTGTCCTCGTCGTACTCGGCGATATCCACCTGGTCGATCAGCACCCGTCCGCCGCTGGGTTGTTCCAGGCGGTTGATGGTGCGGATCAGCGACGACTTGCCGGCGCCGCTGCGGCCGATGATGCCGAAGATCTCGCCGTGCTGGATGTTCAGGTCGATATCGGCCAGGGCCGGGGCGTCCTGCCCCGGGTAGGTCTTGTGCAGGCCGACGAAGCGCACATGGGCGCTGTTCAGTTCCGGGTGCAGTGCCCGGTGCGGACTCGGGCGCGGTGTCCCGAGGGGCGGCGCATCCCGCGCAACGTGGGCGTTGGCGCTGCTCATCTCAGCTCTCCCAGCCCGGCTGGTAGAGCTTGCCGTGGGCCTTGTCGAGGGCCGCGCGGACTACCGGCGAGTGCTGGTAGATATCGATGAATTTGGCCAGGCGCGGGTCGTCCTTGCTCTTCGGTTTGATCACGAACTGGATCACGTATTCCTTGTGGTCGATGCCGTCGAACAGCAGCGCCGACTCGGCATCGAAGGTCTTGGCCAGGCGGATGTAGTGCGGGTAGCCCTGGACCAGGTCGGCGTCATCGTAGGCGCGCACCAGTTGCACGGCCTCGACCTGAAGGATCTTGATCTTCTTCGGGTTGGCGATGATGTCTTCTTCGGTGGCCTTGTAGCCAACGCCCGGCTTGAGGGTGATCAAACCGGCTTTCGCCAGCAATTGCAGGCCGCGCCCGCTGTTGATCGGGTCGTTGGCGATGGCCACGGTGGCGCCTTGCGGCAGTTCGTCGAAGCTTTTGTACTTCTTCGAGTACAGGCCGACGTTGTTGATGATCCCCGGCGCGTAGGGCACCAGGTCGAAGCCGCCGGCGGCCTTGGCGTTCTCCAGGAAGGGGATGTGCTGGAAGTAGTTCACGTCGATGTCCCCGGCATTGAGGCTGACGTTGGGCGCGATCCAGTCGCTGAATTCGATCAGCTCGACATCCAGTCCCTGTTTCTTCGCCTCGCTCACCGCTGCTTCCAACGGTACGGCGAAGGCGGCGGTGGTGCCGACCTTGAGGGCCTCAGCGGCATGGCTGGCGCCGATCAGGCCGAGGGACAGGGCGAGGGCCGCGACGGGGCGGCCGATAAGGGTCTTAAGCATGCTGGAGCGCTCCGTGGTGTTGTGCGGTCTGGGTGTGCTGGCGGTAGCCGGCGCCGGGATGGTCGGCGGGCAGGTGGGCAGTGCCCTGCGGGAACAGCTTCTGGCGCAGGCTGCCGGTGTCGTAGGCGGTCTTGTACGAGCCGCGTTGTTGCAGCTCGGGGATGACCAGGTCGATGAAGTCTTCGTAGCTTTCCGGGGTGACGGTGCGGGCCAGGTTGAAACCGTCCAGGCCGGTGTCGGCGATCCAGCCTTCAAGTTCGTCGGCCACCTGCTGCGGCGAGCCGACCAGGGTGATGTAGCGCCCGCCGAGGGCGTGCTGGTCGAGCAGGCGACGGCGGGTCCAGTCGTTGCTTTGCAGGTTCTTGGTGGCCGACTGGATGGCGTTGCTCTTCACGTACTGGATCGGTTCGTCCAGCTCGTAGGCGGAGAAGTCGATACCGGTGGAGCTGGAGAAGTGCGCGACGCCGGCTTCGGCGCTGGCATGGCGCAGGTATTCGGCGTGCTTGGCGCGGGCCTGTTCCTCGGTCGGCGCGACGATCACAGTGATGCCCATGAACACCTTGATCGCCTCGGCATCACGCCCGGCGGCGAGGGCGGCGGCACGCACCTTGTCGACCTGGGCGCGGGTGGCGGCGCGGGTCTGGCCACTGATGAACACGCATTCGGCGTGCTGCCCGGCGAAGGCCAGGCCGCGCTCCGAGGCGCCAGCCTGGAACAGCACCGGGGTGCGCTGCGGCGACGGCTCGCTGAGGTGATAGCCCTCGACCTTGTAGAACTCGCCGTGGTGGCGAACCTTGTGCACCTTGTCCGGGCGGGCGTAGATGCGCTGCTGGCGATCCTCGATCACCGCATCGTTTTCCCAGCTGCCTTCGAGCAGCTTGTACAGCACTTCCAGGTACTCGTCGGCCTGGTCGTAGCGACGGTCGTGCTCGGGCTGGGCGTCCAGGCCCATGGCCTTGGCGGCGCTGTCCAGGTAGCCGGTGACGATGTTCCAGCCGACCCGGCCACGGCTCAGGTGGTCGAGGGTGGAAAGACGCCGGGCGAACAGGTAGGGCGGCTCGTAGGTGAGGTTGGCGGTGAGGCCGAAGCCGAGGTTCTGCGTCACCGCGGCCATGGCCGAGACCAGCAGCAGCGGGTCGTTGACCGGCAACTGGATCGACTCCTTCAGCGGCACGTCCACCGACTGCTGGTAGACGTCGTAGACGCCGACGATATCGGCGAGGAACAGGCCGTCGAACAGCCCGCGCTCCAGCAGCTTCGCCAGTTCGGTCCAGTACTCGATGGTCTTGTACTGGCTCGACGTATCCCGTGGATGGGTCCACAGGCCATGGTTGATATGCCCGACGCAGTTCATGTTGAAGGCGTTGAGGAGGATCTTCTTCTTCGCCATCAGATGGTCCCCCGCAGCGGTGGGTTGCGGTCGTTCAGGTAGTAGTCGCCGATGGCGTGGTACTTCCAGCGCACCGGATCGTGCAGGGTGTGGGTGCGGGCGTTGCGCCAGTGGCGGTCGAGGCCGTGCTCGGCGAGGGTGGCCTGGCTGCCGGCCAGTTCGAACAGGGTGCTGCCGGCGGCCAGGGAGATCTCGGTGCTGATGGCGCGGGCCTCGGCCACGGCGATGGAGGCGGCGGCGACGCTCCCGGCGTCGGGTTCGGCCTGGGCGCGGTCGAGGAACTCGCCGGCGCGCTCCAGCAGGGCTTCGGCGGCATGCAGACGGATCGCCAGGTGGCCGACGGATTTCAGGGTCAGCGGGTCTTCGCTGGCCTTGTCGTTGCCGGAGTCGATCCACGGCCGGGTGCGGGTGCGCACGAAGTGCAGGGCGTCCTCGTAGGCAGCGCGAGCGATGCCGGTGTCGATGGCGGCATGAAGAATCTGCGCCAGCGGGCCGACCGGGGTTGGCCGCTCGAAGGCGCTCTGGAACGGCACCACATCCTCGGCATCGACCCGCACGTTATCGAACACCACCGAACCGCTGCCGGTGGTGCGCTGGCCGAAGCCGCTCCAGTCGTCGATGACCTTCAGGCCGGCGCTGTCGGCGGGGACGAAGGCCAGTTGCTGCGCGCCGTTTTCATCGCCCACCGAGGTCGGGATGCGCTGGGCGTAGATGGCACCGGTCGCGTAGAACTTGCGGCCGTTGATACGGAAAGCTTCGCCGTCGCGGGTCAGGCGGGTGGTGCGGTCGTGGGCGGTCTTGGTGCCCAGTTCGGCCAGCGCATTGCCGAAGCGCACGCCGGCCAGCACCTCGGCGTAGAGGCGCTGTTTCTGCGCTTCGCTGCCGTTCACCCGCAGCACTTCGAGGGCGTAGAAATGGTTCTGTGGAATCTGCCCCAGGGAGCTGTCGGCCTGGGCGATACGGGCGATGACTTTTGCCAGGGTGACGCTGGACACACCGGCGCCGCCATAGGCTTTCGGCACGCTGATGCCCCACAGGCCGGAGCGCGAGAACAGCTCCAGTTCGGCATGGGGCAGGCGCCGTTCGCGGTCGCGCAGGATGCTGTCCTGTTGCAGTTGCCCGGCAATCTGTTCGGCGACGGCCAAAGCCTGGGCGTCGTCGGCGATCACGGGCACGTTGTAGTGCGGAAGGGATACGTGGCTCATCGAAGGGGCTCCAGTGGTCTGGTCAAATCCAGGAATGCCGGGCGGGCAGGGTGCCGTTGAGGTGGTAGGCGCCGACTGCGTGGTATTTCCAGCGCACCGGGTCGTGCAGGGTGTGCACCCGGGCGTTGCGCCAGTGGCGGTCGAGGTTGAATTCGGCGAGGGTGGCGCGGCTGCCGGACAGCTCCAGCAGCTTCTCGCTGGCGAGCAGGGAAATCTCGGTGCTCAGTACCTTGGCCTCGGCCACGGCGATGGAAGCGCGGGCGGCGGATTCGACGGTCACCGGCGCGGCGTTGACCTCGTCCAGCACCCTGGCGGCCTTGGCCAGCAGGGCATTGGTGGCGTGCAGTTCGAGCTTGAGGCGGCCGATATCGGCGATCACGTAAGGGTCGTCGCCGGCCCGTTCGACCCCGGCATCGATCCACGGCCGGGCGCGTTCGCGGACGAAGGCGATGGTGTCGTCGATGGCCGCTTCGGCGATGCCCGCGTCGATGGCGGCCTGGATCAGCTGGGACACGGCGCCCTGGATGTTCGGGGTGTCGCCGATGCGCCAGTTTTCGATGACCAGCTCGGCCTCAACCGGCACTTCATTGAGCAGCACGGTGCCGCTGGCGGTGGTGCGCTGGCCGAAGCCGGACCAGTCGTCGACGATGCGCAGCCCCGGGCTGCCACGGCGGACGAAGGCCATCACCTGGCGGCCCTCGTCGTTGAGCGCCTTGACTGCCACCCAGTGGGCGAACAGGGCGCCGGTGGAATAGAACTTCTGGCCGCTGATCACGTAGCCGTCGCCCTGGCGGGTGATGCGTGCCTTCAGTTCCAGGGTGTTTTTCGTGCCGCGCTCGGGCCCGGCATTGCCGATGCGCCAGCCGTCCAGCACGGACTGGAACAGCACTTCTTTCTGCTGTTCGCTGGCGGCGCCGCGGATCAGCTGGAGGATGCCGACCTGGTTCTGCGGAATCTGCCCCAGCGCCGGATCGGCGGCGCTGATGACGCGGAACACTTCGGCCAGGGCGCTGAATGACAGGCCTGGTCCGCCGTATTCACGAGGAATGCTGATGCTGCCCAGGCCGCTGCGGGTGAACTGCTCGACTTCGGCCCAGGGCAGCTTGCGTTGCTGGTCGCGCTTGCCGGCCTGGGGGCGGGCGATGGCGGCCAGCTCGTGGGCGGCCTGGATGGCCTCGGCATCGCTGCGCAGGACCTTGGCGGGGAGCAGCAGCGGTGCCGTGTCCAGATCGCTATGGACGGTGGTGGTGGCGAGATTGGACATACCTGACCTCATCTTCGGGGAAAGTGCTTGGGGTCCGGTGGTCCGGTGCATATACCGTAATCGTGTATAAAAATTATTTGAACTAACGATTGGGAATATGGATAGAAAGCGGATTGTTGCCCTGGCAACACAGGTTCAACAGTTGTGGTGCTCTTAATGGCCCTATCGCTGGCAAGCCAGCTCCCACAGGGTCGGTGTTCACAATCCTTGTGGGAGCTGGCTTGCCAGCGATAGGGCCCTCAAGAGCACCATCAATCTTTGTCTCCTAAGCTAATTCTAAAAAGTTATTTATTTTTAATTTCTTAGATCAATTAGTCTTTCAACCACTCACCACCGAACCCGCCCGCCAGGAGTCCTGTCATGACCTTCTTCGCCCCGTTGCGCCTGTTTTCTGCCCTGACCCTGGCCGGTGCCGCCATGTTCGTGCAGGCTGCCGACCTGACCGTCGCCTACCAGACCACCGTCGACCCGGCCAAGGTGGCTCAGGTCGATGGCCGTTACGAGCAGGCCAGCAAGGCCAGCATCGACTGGCGCAAATTCGATAACGGCGCCGACGTGATCACCGCCGTGGCCTCCGGCGACGTGCAGATCGGCTACCTCGGCTCCAGCCCGCTGGCCGCCGCCGCCAGCCGCAAGCTGCCGGTGGAAACCTTCCTGATCGCCACCCAGATCGGCGCCGCCGAAGCCCTGGTCGCCCGCGACGGCGCCGGGATCACTTCGCCCCAGGACCTGGTCGGCAAGAAAGTCGCCGTGCCTTTCGTTTCCACCGGCCACTACAGCCTGCTGGCGGCGCTGAAGCAGTGGAACATCGACCCGTCGAAAGTGCAGATCCTCAACCTCGCGCCACCGGCCATTACCGCCGCCTGGAAGCGCGGCGATATCGACGCCACCTACGTCTGGGACCCGGCGCTGGGCGTGGCCAAGGAAAATGGCAAGGTGCTGATCACCTCCGGCGAACTGGCGAAGAAAGGCGCGCCGACCTTCGACGCCTGGATCGTGCGCAAGGACTTCGCCGCCAAGCACCCCGAAGTGGTCAAGGCCTTCGCCAAGGTGACCCTCGACGCCTACGCCGACTACCGCAAGGACCCGCAAGCCTGGCTGGCGGACAAGGCCAACGTCGACAAGCTGGTCAAGCTGTCCGGCGCCAAGGCCGGCGATATCCCGGGTCTGCTGCAGGGCAACGTGTTCCCGCTGGCCGGTGACCAGGTCGCCGCCCTCGGCGCACCGACCACCCAGGCCATCACCGACACCGCCAAATTCCTCAAGGAACAAGGCAAGGTCGAGGCCGTGCTGCCGGACTATTCGCCGTACGTCAGCGCGCAGTTCATCACCAACTGAGTCACGGAGTCGTCATGGCCCTGCTGCAACTGGAGCGCATCAGCGCACAGTACCCCGGCGCCGCCGAACCGGTGCTGTCCGATATCTCACTGAGCCTTGGCCCCCAGCAATTGCTGGTGGCCCTCGGCCCTTCCGGCAGCGGCAAGACCTCGCTGCTCAACCTGATCGCCGGCTTCGTCAGCCCGAGCGCCGGACGCATCACCCTCGACGGGGTGCCGGTGCAAGGCCCCGGCGCCGAGCGCGGCGTGGTGTTCCAGGACGATGCCCTGCTGCCCTGGCAGGACGTGCTGGCCAACGTCGCCTTCGGTCTCGAACTGGCCGGCGTACCCCGTGCCCAGCGCGAGCAGAAGGCGCGGGAAATGCTTGCCTTGGTCGATCTCGCCGACTTCGCCGAACGGCGCATCTGGCAACTGTCCGGCGGGCAGAAGCAGCGCGTCGGCCTGGCCCGCGCGCTGGCCGCCGACCCACGGGTGCTGCTGATGGACGAGCCATTCGGCGCCCTCGATGCCTTCACCCGCGAACAGATGCAGGAACTGCTGCTGCAGGTCTGGCAGCGCACGGCCAAGCCGGTGTTCCTGATTACCCACGACATCGAGGAAGCGGTCTTCCTCGCTACCGACCTGATCCTGCTGGCGCCCAACCCCGGTCGGGTGGTGGAGCGTCTGCACCTGGACTTCGGCCAGCGCTACGCGGCGGGTGAATCGGCACGCTCGATCAAGTCCGATCCACGCTTTATCGAAACCCGCGAGCATGTGCTGGCGCGGGTCTTCTCGCAACGCAGGGAGTTCGCATGAGCAGCCTCGAACTGCCGGTAACGGCCAAACCTACAGTCGCCGCGCCACGGGTGCGACGTACCTTGAGCACCCGCTGGATCAGCGGCCTGACCCTCGCCAGCCTGTTGCTGCTGTGGTGGCTGGTGACCGCAGCGGAGTGGATCGAACCGTTGTTCCTGCCGTCGCCGGAAGCCGTGCTGAGCAAGGCCTGGGTACTGCTGACCCAAGGCTATATGGATTCCACGCTGTGGCAGCACCTGGGTGCCAGCCTGAGCCGTATCGGCCTGGCCTTGGGCGCGGCGATCCTCACCGCGATCCCGATCGGCATTGCCATCGGCCACAACCGCATTGCCCGCGGCATTCTCGACCCGCTGATCGAGTTCTACCGGCCGATCCCGCCGCTGGCCTACCTGCCGCTGATCGTGATCTGGTGCGGTATTGGCGAGCTGTCCAAGGTGTTGCTGATCTACCTGGCGATCTTCGCCCCGATCGCCATTGCCACCGCCACCGGTGTGCGCACCGTCGACCCGGCCAAGCTGCGCGCGGCGCAGTCGCTGGGAGCGAGCAAGGCGCAGCTGATCCGCCATGTGATCCTGCCCAGCGCCTTGCCGGACATCCTCACCGGCGTGCGCATCGGCCTGGGCGTGGGCTGGTCGACCCTGGTCGCCGCCGAGCTGATCGCGGCCACCAGCGGTCTGGGCTTCATGGTCCAGTCGGCGGCGCAGTTCCTGGTCACCGATGTGGTGGTGCTGGGCATCCTGGTCATCGCCCTGATCGCCTTCGCCCTGGAAATGGGCCTGCGCGCCCTGCAACGCAAGCTGGTGCCGTGGCACGGCCAGAGCCACTGAACGACTTTCTAGTGAGACAGACATGAGCCTGATCATTACCCCGCTGAGCCCGGCGCTCGGCGCGCAAATCACTGGCGTGGATCTCAGCCGCGAGATCGACGCCACCACCCGCGATGCCATCGAGCAGGCCCTGCTCGCGCACCAGGTGCTGTTCTTCCGCGAGCAGTCGATCACCCCGCGCCAGCAGGCGGATTTCGCCGCGCGCTTCGGTGACCTGCATATCCACCCGATCTACCCCAACGTACCGGACACCCCACAGGTGTTGATACTCGACACCGCCGTCACCGACGTGCGCGACAACGCCATCTGGCACACCGACGTGACCTTCCTGCCGACCCCGGCGCTGGGCGCGGTGCTGGCGGCCAAGCAGGTGCCTGAGTTTGGTGGGGATACCTTGTGGGCCAGTGGCATCGCGGCTTACGAGGCCCTGTCCGAGCCGCTGAAGCGCCTGCTCGACGGGCTGACTGCGACCCATGACTTCACCAAGTCATTCCCGCTGGAACGCTTTGGCAGCACCGCCGAAGACCTGGCGCGCTGGGAAGCCACGCGCAAGGCCAATCCACCGATCTCGCACCCGGTGATACGGACGCACCCGGTGAGCGGGCGCAAGGCGCTGTTCGTCAGCGATGGTTTCACCACGCGGATCAATGAGCTGAGTGAGCAGGAAAGCGAGGCGATCTTGAAGCTGCTATTCGCCCATGCCACGCGGCCGGAGTTCACCATTCGCTGGCGCTGGCAGGCGGGGGATGTGGCGTTCTGGGATAACCGGGTAACCCAGCATTACGCGGTGGATGATTACCGGCCGCAACGGCGGGTGATGCATCGGGCGACGATCCTTGGGGATGTGCCGTTCTGAGGGTTGTGTGGTGGATTTGATGGCCTCATCGCCGGCAACGCCGGCTCCCACAAGGTTCAGCGGTGTTCGCGATACCTGTGGGAGCCGGCGTTGCCGGCGATGAGGCCCTAAGCAACAACCTAGATGATCCGGGCCTCGAAACTGGCCGGCTTCAACTGGATCGCGACGAACTTCGACGTCGGCGTATGGCTGCCATCGCCGACACTCTCCAGCGGCACCAACGGGTTCACTTCCGGATAATAGGCCGCCGCCTGCCCCGCCGGGATATCGAACGCCAGCAAGGTAAACCCGGTCACCCGCCGCTCCAGCCCATCACCCCACAGCGATACGATGTCGGCCTTGTCCCCCGGGTTGAAGCCCAGGCGGATGATGTCGGCTTCGTTGGCGAACAGTACGTTGCGCTGCCCGCGAACCCCGCGATAACGGTCGTCGAGGCCGTAGATGGTGGTGTTGTACTGATCATGGGAACGCATCGATTGCATGATCAGGTCCGGCAGCTTGCCAGTGGCGCGCACGCCTTCGTGGATCAGGTCGTCCGGCAGGCGGTTGGCCTTGAAGTTGGCCTTGCCGCTGGCGGTTTTCCACACCCGCTGCGCCGCGTTGTTGCCCAGGTAGAAGCCGCCTGGGTGTTTCAGGCGCTCGTTGAACTGGTCGAAACCGGGAATGGTGTCGGCGATCAGGTCGCGGATGCGGTCGTAGTCGGCGATCAGCCAGTTCCAGTCCACCGGCCGGTTGCCGACGGTCGCCGCAGCGATACCGGCAATGATCGCCGGCTCCGAACGCATTTGCTGCGACAGCGGTTTGAGCTGGCCGTTGGAGGCGTGGACCATGCTGAACGAGTCTTCCACCGTGACCGCCTGCGGGCCTTCGCCCTGCTGGTCGATATCGGTGCGGCCGAAGCACGGCAGGATCAGCGCTTCCTTGCCGTGGATCAGGTGGCTGCGGTTGAGCTTGGTGCTGATGTGCACGGTCAGGTCGCAGTTGCGCATGGCCTGGGCGGTGCGGTCGGTGTCCGGGGTGGCCTGGGCGAAGTTGCCGCCCAGACCGATGAACACCTTGGCCCGGCCTTCGAGCATGGCGTGGATCGCCTCGACGGTGTTGTGGCCGTTGTGCCGTGGCACCGGGAAGCCGAAACGGCGCTCCAGGGAATCCAGCAGTGCTACCGGCGGACGCTCGTTGATGCCCATGGTGCGGTCGCCCTGCACGTTGCTGTGGCCGCGCACCGGGCACAGGCCGGAACCCGGCACGCCGAGGTTGCCGCGCAGCAGCATGAGGTTGGCGATTTCCTGGATGGTCGGCACCGAGTGGCGGTGCTGGGTGATGCCCATGGCCCAGCACATGATGACGTTCTTCGCCTTCACGTACATCCGCGCAGCCAGTTCGATCTCGCCCAGGGTCAGGCCGGATTGGTTTTCGATCTGCTCCCAGGTGGTGGCGTCGACCACCGCCAGGTAGTCGTCGACGGTGGCGGTGTGCTCGGCGATGAAGGCGTGGTCGAAGATCGGCTCCTCACCCTTGGCCAGCGCCTCGCGTTCCCACTGCAGGAGGAACTTGGCCATGCCGCGCATCATCGCCATGTCGCCGCCCAGGGCCGGGCGGAAGAATGCGGTGTTGGTCGGCTTGTCGCCGTTGGTGAGCATCTCGATCGGGTGCTGCGGGTGCTGGAAACGCTCCAGGCCGCGCTCCTTGAGCGGGTTGATGCACACCACCTGGGCGCCGCGCTCCACCGCCTCGCGCAGCGGTTCGAGCATGCGCGGGTGGTTGGTGCCGGGGTTCTGGCCCCAGACGAAGATGGCGTCGGCGTGCTCGAAGTCATCGAAGGTGACCGTGCCCTTGCCGACCCCGACGCTCTGGCTCAAGGCCACGCCGCTGGCCTCGTGGCACATGTTCGAGCAGTCCGGGAAGTTGTTGGTGCCAAAGGCGCGGACGAACAGCTGATAGAGGTAGGCGGCTTCGTTGCTGGCCCGGCCCGAGGTGTAGAACTCGGCCTGGTCCGGACTTTCCAGCGCGTTCAGGTGACGGGCGATCAGGGCGAAGGCATCGTCCCAGGCGATCGGCCGGTAGCGGTCGCCGACCGGGTCATAGACCATCGGGTCGGTCAGCCGGCCCTGGTATTCCAGCCAGTAGTCGCTCTGGCCGAGCAGCGAGGTGACGCTGTGGCGGGCGAAGAAGGTCGGGTCGACACGGCGCTTGGTCGCTTCCCAGTTCACCGCCTTGGCGCCGTTCTCGCAGAACTTGACCATGCCGTGTTCCGGCGAGTCGCCCCAGGCGCAACCAGGACAGTCGAAACCGCCGTTCTGGTTGGTCTTGAGCAGGGCGCGGATGTTCTTCAGGGCGTTGTCGCTGCCGACCCACGCCTGGACCACGCTGCGCAGCGCACCCCAGCCGCCGGCGGCGCCGTTGTACGGTTTGTAGCGCGGAACGGGTTTCTGGTCGGCTTGATGATGCAGGCTCACGATCGATTCTCCCGTGCAGGGCTGTAGACCCTTGGTGCACTGTGCTGCGGCAGGTGGATGAGGTTCAGGTTGTGGCGCCGGGCCCATTGCAGGGCCAGGCCGGTAGGTGACGACAGGCTGACCAGGGTCTGGATGCCGGCGCGCAGGACTTTCTGGATCAGCTCCAGGCTGCAGCGGCTGGTGACCACGGCCAGGCCGCCTTGAGTGTCGATGCGCTGGCGGACCAGGGCACCGATCAGCTTGTCGAGGGCGTTGTGCCGGCCGATATCCTCGCGGCCCAGCAGCAGCTTGCCGCTGGCGTCCATGAACGCCGCCGCGTGGACCGCGCCGCAGTGCTGGCCAAGGGGCTGGAACTCGCCGATGCGCTGGCGCAGGCCGACCAGCCATTCAGCGGGCGGCAGCGGCGCGCCGGGCAGCACCTTGAGGTCGGGCAGGGCCTGTTCCACGGCTTCCACGCCGCACAGGCCGCAGCCGCTGGTGCCGGCCAGTTGGCGGCGCTGGGTCTTGAGGTTCCAGAACGCCCGGCTGGCGATTTCCACCTGGGCGTGCAGGGCCGAACCGCTACCGGAAAGCTTGATGTCGTAGATGTCGTCGTCGCTGTCGACGATGCCGCTACCGATGCTGAACCCCACCACGAAATCGTCGAGATCGGTGGGACTGACCAGCATCACCGCCTGGCTGATGCCGTTGTAGGCGATGGCCAGGGCCACTTCCTCGGCGAGGTCGGCGCTGGCGGGGGACTGGTCTTCGAGTTCGCTGTACTCGTAACGCACGCTGGCGGCAGGGGCTTCCAGGCTTGTGGAGGCCGCGCAAACCGGAGGCTTGCTGCTCATTTATTGGAATACCGGCAAGGCTAATTCGACTTCTAAGCCTAGGCCTGTGCTCGGGTATCGTCTAATCGCTTGTGCCGATGCCTTGATAGAGGCCGTCGATCACTGTTCGTCGAGCAATTTCCGGTATTCGGCGATGCAGGCTTCGGCCAGCGCCGAGCGCGGTGCCGTGCGGCGCATGATCAGGCCCAGCGGGGCGAGGGTGCTGGCCTGTTCGATGGGGTGCAGGCGCAGGCCGCCGGTCACCGCCTCAAGGCCGCTGCCTAGCGGCATCACCGCGCAGCACAGGCCGCCGTGCACGGCCTGGACCAACTGATGGACGGCATCGGTCTGCAACAACAGGCGCGGGGTGATGCCGCGGCTGTGGAAGTTGTGGTCCACCGACTGGCGGAAGTGCATGCCGGCGGTGAGCAGGCCCAGCGGCAGTTCGGCCAGGGCTTCCCAGTGCAGCGGGGCGTCGTCGAAGTGGAAGTGCGCCGGGTCGTACAGCAGGCCCATGGGCGACTCGCCCAGCGGCAGGGCTTCGAAGCGCTCCTGGTCGAGGCGCTCCAGGTATGACAGGCCGAGGTCGAGGCGATTGCTGGTGAGCTGTTCGAGGATTTGCTCGGAACTCAGGGCGCTGAGTTCGAAGGCCAGCTCCGGGTGCTGGCGGTGCAGGCGTTGCAGCAGTGGCAGCGGGTCGAAGCTGGACAGCGGCACCATGCCCAGGCGCAGGGTCCCGGCCAGATGCCCGCGGCAGGCGGCGGCCTCGGCCTGCAGGCCGTCGTAGGCGGCCAGTACCGAGCGCGCCCAGGCCAGCACCCGCTCGCCCTGGGCAGTAAAGCCTTCGAAGCGCTGACCGCGATTGACCAGCTCCAGGCCCAGCTCACGCTCCAGGTTGCGCAGGCGCATCGACAGGGTCGGCTGGGTCACGTGGCACAGTGCGGCGGCCTGGCCGAAGTGGCGGGTTTCGTCCAGGGCGATGAGGAATTTCAGCTGTTTGATGTCCATCGTCGTCTCGGGGGCTGGCGGGCGGGGCATTCTAACCTGACCTAGACTGTGGGCTCCGAGATTCCTTAATCAGGGAGAGCGCTATGAGTCTGTTCAGTTTCGTGAAAGAAGCGGGGGAAAAACTCATCGATCTGCTGACGCCCGGCAATGCCAATGCCGCGGAGCAGCTCAAGGAGCACGTGGCCAAGGTGGGGCTCGGCAACCCCAATGTGCAGGCCACGGTGGAGGGCGACAAGGTTACGGTCACCGGCGAGGTGGGCAGTCAGGAGGAGAAAGAGAAGATTCTTCTCGCGCTGGGCAATATCGCCGGGGTGGCGTCGGTGGATGACCAGATCACGGTGACCGGGCCGGTCGTCGCCGCAGCGCGGTTCGTGGTGGTGAAGAAGGGGGACACGCTCAGCGCCATCTCGCTGGCGGTCTATGGTAATGCCAACCAGTACAACAAGATCTTCGAGGCCAACAAACCGATGCTGAGCCATCCGGACAAGATCTATCCGGGGCAGTCGCTGCGGATTCCGGACTGAACCGCAGCCCTTGTGTTGCATGGCCCGGCCTCATCGCTGGCAAGCCAGCTCCCACAGGTACTGCATGTGCCGGACCTGTGGGAGCTGGCTTGCCAGCGATAGGGCCAGTAGCCACAACCGCAGGGTCACAGTCCTTCCAGTAACGCCCGGTAGTCCTCCTGCGCCGCGAATTCCTCGGTATCGCGCGCAGGCTGGCGGCTGTCCGGCTGGCGCACGGCGAGCAGATGGGCGACGCCAAAGTCGCGGGCGCTGCGCAGGATCGCCAGGGTGTCGTCGATGAACAGGCTGCGCGCCGGGTCGAAACCGGTGTCGGCCTGCAGGGCGCTCCAGAACTGCGGGTTCTCCTTGGGGAAGCCGTAGTCGTGCGAGCTGATCATCCGCTCGAAATACGCCGCCAGCGCCACCCGCTCCAGCTTCAGCGACAGCGAATCACGGTGCGCATTGGTGATCAGGATCACCCGCTTGCCGGCCCGTTGCAGCGCGGCGAGAAAGGTGTCGGCATCCGGTCGCAGGGCGATCAGCTCGGCGCTTTGCCGCTTCAGTTCGCGGATCGGCAGCTTTAGCTCGGCGCTCCAGAAATCCAGGCAGTACCAGTTCAACGAGCCGGCATGGCGCTCGAACAGCGGCTGGATCTCAAGCTCCGCCATGGCCCGGCTGATGCCGTGGTGCTCAGCGTAGCGCTGGGGCAGCAGCTCCAGCCAGAAGTGGTTGTCGTAGTGCAGGTCGAGGAGAGTGCCGTCCATGTCCAGCAGGACGGTGTCGATATCGCGCCAGGCGAGAGGAAGCATGTGCAAGATTCTCGTTCGGTCGGGCCGTGGTGGGCGCTATAGTACTCCGTTACCGCCAAGGAGCCGCTCCCCCATGCGCCAGAAACCCACCGTCCTTTCCAGCGAAATCGTCGCCAGCAGCCGCCTGTTCCGTGTCGAAGCCGTGCAGTTGCGCTTCTCCAACGGCACCGAGCGCACCTACGAACGCCTGGTCGGCCGGGGCAACGGTTATGGCGCGGTGATGATCGTGGCGATGCTCGACAGCGAGCACGCGGTGCTGGTGGAGGAATACTGCGGCGGTACCGACGAATACGAGCTGTCCCTGCCCAAGGGCCTGATCGAGCCGGGCGAGGACGTCCTGGCCGCCGCCAACCGGGAGTTGAAGGAAGAGGCCGGCTACGGCGCCCGTCAGCTGGAGCACATCACCGAGCTGTCGCTGTCCCCCGGCTACATGAGCCAGAAGATCCAGGTGGTGCTGGCCACCGACCTCTACGAAGAAAGCCTGCCGGGCGATGAGCCGGAGCCGATGCGCGTCGACAGCATCAACCTGCGCGAGCTGTCGGCGCTGGCCCAGCATCCGCAGTTTTCCGAAGGCCGGGCGCTGGCGGCGCTGTACCTGGTGCGCGACCTGCTGACCCAGCGCGGGGTGTTCACGGTATGAGCGTCATCGAGCTGATGCCCCATGTCGTCGAGCTGGCGCGTCGTGCCGGCGAGGCCATCCTGCCGTTCTGGCGCGCCAACGTGGCGGTGAGCGCCAAGGCCGACGACTCCCCGGTAACTGCCGCCGACCTGGCTGCGCACAAGGTCATCGCCGAGGGCTTGCAGGCGCTGGCGCCGGAGATCCCGGTGCTGTCGGAGGAAGACTGCGATATTCCATTGGAACAACGTCAGGCCTGGCAGCGCTGGTGGCTGGTGGACCCGCTGGACGGGACCAAGGAATTCATCGCCGGTACCGAGGAATTCACTGTGAATATCGCCCTGATCGAGCACGGCCAGGTGCTGTTCGGCGTGGTGGCGATGCCGGTCAATGGTCGGGTCTATTACGGCGGCCAGGGCGTTGGTGCGTGGCGTGCGGAAGCCGATGGCGTCGAGCAGCCGATCCAGGTGCGTCTGGCACCACCGGCGGGTGAGTCGTTTACCGTGGTTGCCAGCCGCCGCCATTCCAGCCCGCAGCAGGAGCGCCTGCTGGCCGGCCTGGGTGAAGCGCTGGGGGAACTGGAACTGGCCAATATCGGCAGTTCCCTGAAGTTCTGCCTGCTGGCTGAAGGTGCCGCTGATTGCTATCCACGCCTGGCGCCGACCTCGCAGTGGGACACCGCCGCTGCCCAAGGTGTGCTGGAAGGCGCGGGCGGCGAGGTGCTGGGCCTGGATGGCCAGCCGTTCGTCTATCCCGCCCGCGAGTCGCTGCTCAATCCGTTCTTCCTCGCCCTGCCGGCCGCTGCGCCATGGCGCGGCAAGCTGCTGGATCTCGCCTCAGCGATGTAGCACGTACTGCCCGTCGAAGGCCACGGCGGGCGCTTCGGCACCTTCATTGAACACCTCGGTATGCAGCGTCAGTCGCGCCCGGCCATGGCGCTGGTAGGTCTTGATGAAGCGCTGCCAGACCTTCTCCTCCGGCGCTGCGCATACCGCGATGGCCGCGCCGGTCACCGGCAGCGGATAGCTGATCGCCCCTTCCTGGATGACGATATGTCCGTCATCGATCCCCGCCTCGCGCAGCGCCAGGTGCAGCCAGCCCCAACCCGCCAGCACCGCGCCGCAGTACAGGCTGCCGCCGAACATGGTGCTCTTGTGGTTGACGTTGGGTTCCAGCGGCAGGCGCAGGCGCAGGCGTTGCTGCTGCCAGTCGAGCACGCGCATGTCCATGTCGCGGGTCAGCGGGATGTCGTGGTGCAGGATGCTTTCCAGGTATTGGCTGTCGCTGCTCATCAGCGGGATTCCTCCGGATCATCGGCGGCATGGCTGTCGGCGAAGCTCAGGCCGTGCTTGCGCAGCTTGTCGTGCAGGGTCTTGCGCGGGATGCCGAGGGCTTCGGCGAGGCTGCGCATGGAGCTATGCGGGCGGGCCAGCTCGGCGGCGATCAGCGAGCGCTCGAAATGCTCGACCTGTTCGCTGAGGTTGCCGTCGGCCGGCGGCAGGTCCTGCGGTGCGGCGCTGTTTTGCCCGTGGCCGTCGAGGGCCAGTTCCAGGCCGAGGGCGAAACGCTCGGCGGCGTTCTGCAACTCGCGCACGTTGCCCGGCCAGTCGTGGCGCAGCAGCATCGCCCGCTGTGCCGGTTGCAGCTGGTGGGCGGGCAGGCCGTGGCGCTGACTGGCGGCATCGGCGAAGTGCTGGAACAGCACGAGGATGTCGTCACCGCGGTCGCGCAGCGGCGGGATGCGCAGCGGCGCGACGTTGAGGCGGTAGTAAAGGTCGGCGCGGAAGCGGCCCTGGTCGGCGGCCTGGCGCAGGTCTTCCTTGGTTGCGGCGATGACGCGGATATCCAGGGGGATCTGCTGGTTGCCGCCAAGGCGTTCCAGCACCCGCTCCTGGAGCATGCGCAGCAGCTTGACCTGCACATCCAGGCTCATGCTCTCGATCTCGTCGAGGAACAGCGTGCCGCCATTGGCGAATTCGAACTTGCCGATGCGGCGCTTCTGCGCGCCGGTAAAGGCGCCGGGCTCATGGCCGAACAGCTCGCTTTCCACCACCGACTCGGCCAGGGCCCCGGCGTTGATCGCCACGAACGGGCCGTCGCGACGGCTGGACAGGTCGTGCAGGGCGCGGGCCACCACCTCCTTGCCGGCGCCGGTCTCACCGAGGATCAGCACGTCGGCACGGGTGCCGGCGAGGGCACCGATCTGTTCTCGCAGACGCTGGATAGACGGCGAGTGGCCGACCAGGCGCCCGCTCAATTCCTGGCGGTCGCTCAGGGCCAGGCGCAGGCTGCGGTTGTCCAGCACCAGGCGGCGCAGGGCCAGGGCGCGGCGCACGCTGTCGAGCAGGGCATCGCTGGCGAAGGGTTTTTCCAGGAAGTCATAGGCGCCGGCACGCATGGCCTGTACGGCCAGTGGCACGTCGCCGTGGCCAGTGATCAGCAGCACCGGCAGCTCCGGGTCCTGGCCGTGCAGTTGCTCCAGCAGTTGCAGGCCGTCGATGCCGGGCATGCGGATATCGCTGACCACCACGCCCGGCCAGTCGGCCTCGATGCGCTGGGCCAGGCCCTGGGCATCGCTCAGCGGCAGGACGCGCAGGCCGGCGAGGTCGAGGGTCTGGCTGAGGGCCTGGCGCAGGTGCGGGTCGTCGTCGACCAGGATCACCTGGGTGCGGCTGTCGATCAGGGGCTCGGTCATGCCGAGGAGTCCTCCGAGGTCTGAAGATTGGCACCGGGCTTGGCCACGCGCAGTTGCAGGGTCAGCAAGGCGCCGCCCTCCGGGTGGTTGGCCAGCAGCAGTTCGCCGCCCAGGGCGCGCATCAGCGTGTCGCAGATGGCCAGGCCGAGGCCGAGGCCCTGGGTGCGGGTCTTGGTGGTGAAGAACGGCTCGCGGGCGTGGGCCATGGCCTGGCTGGTAAAGCCGGGGCCGTTGTCGCGAATGGTCAGGAAGACGTAGTCATCGCGGCGTTCGGCACTCAGCCAGAGCTTGCGCGGGTTGGCCTTTTCGGTGAGGGCGTCGAGGGCGTTGGCCAGCAGGTTGCCGAGCACCTGGCGCAGGCGGGTTTCCCCGGCCTGGACCCACAGCGTGGCTTCCGGCAGGTCGCGCACCAGCTCCACCGCCATCGCCCGCCGGCGCTTGGCCAGCAGGGCCAGGGCGTCGTCCAGCGCCGGTTGCAGGGCCACGCTTTCCGGGGCGTGGCGGTCACGGCGGGCGAAGGCGCGCAGGTGGGCGATGATCGAGGCCATGCGCCCGGTCAGTTCGTTGATCAGCTTGAGGTTGCCGCGGGCATCGTCGAGGCGCTGGTGGTCGAGGAGGATCTCGGCGTTTTCCGCGTAGCTGCGGATCGCCGCCAGCGGCTGGTTGAGCTCGTGGCTGATGCTCGCCGACATGGTCCCGAGCACCGACAGCTTGCCGGCCTGGACCAGTTCGTCCTGGGCGCGGGCGGCTTCCTGCTGGGCCTGTTCGCGCTCCAGCACTTCGCTCTTCAGGCGGCGGTTGAGGCCTTCGAGGTCGGCGGTACGCTCGGCCACGCGCTTTTCCAGGTCGTGGCGGGCACGGGCCTCGAAGTCGATGCGGTCCATGTAGTGGCGGCGGCGCTGCATCACCAGGCCGACCAGCAGCATCACCACCAGCAGGGTGGCGCCGCCCACGGCCATGACCGTGCTCACCGAGCGATCCACCAGCACCCGCGGGGCGAGGATGTTCACTTCCCAGCCGGTTTCCGGGATCGAGCGGGTCTGTACCAGCCAGGCCTGGCGGTTGAGGTTGAGCGGCTTGGGTTCCTGGGTCGGGTAGGGCTGGATCGCGGTGATCGACTGGCGCTCTTCATCGCTAAGCGGGCGGGTCGCGCGGAAGCGCCATTCCGGGCGCGAGGTCAGCACCACCACGCCGTTGCTGTCGGTCAGCAGCAGTTGCTCCGGGCTTTTGCCCCAGAGGGTTTCGGTGTGGTCGAGGTCGACCTTGACCACTAGCACGCCGATCACCTGGCCGTTGTTCCACACCGGCGCGCCGAAGAAGTAGCCGCGCTTGGCCGAGGTGGTGCCCTGGCCGAAGAAGCGCCCCAGGCGCCCGGCGGTGGCGTCGCTGAAATACGGGCGGAAGGCGAAGTTGCGGCCGATGAAGCTGTCTTTCTTGTCCCAGTTGGAGGCGGCCAGGGTGTTGCCCTTGGCGTCCATCAGGTAGATGACCTCGGCGCCGGTCTGGCTGCTGATTTCCTTGAGCCGGCGGTTGGCGTTGGTCAGGTATTCCAGGCGCAGCGGATCGGCCAGCACGTCGCGGATGGTCGGCAGGTCGCCGAGGATCTGCGGCAGGGCTTCGTAGCGGTGCAGGGTACCGAGCAGGTTGGCGACGTAGAGGTCGAGGGTCTGGCGGTTCTGGCTGGCCAGTTCGTCCTGGTAGTAATGCTCGGCGAGGCGGTTGAGCGGCCAGAGCAGCGGCGCCAGGCACAGGGCCAGCAGGGCGAGGCTTCGCCAGCGGGGGCGACGGGGAAGGCTGGGGGTCATGGTCATCGCGAAAATGCGCCAGAAAGATCTGGCGCATTATGCGCTACTTCAGGCAGTCGATCAGCGCCTGATGCCAGTCGGGCTGGCTGACGTTCCACTCGCGTTGCAGGCGGCTGCAATCCAGGCGCGAGTTCAACGGCCGCTGGGCGGGCGTCGGGTAGTCGCTGGACGGGATCGGCACCAGGTTGGCGCAGGGCTTGCCCTGGGCCTTGAGCTGCTCGCCGATGGCCTGGGCGAAGCCGAACCACGAGGTTTCACCTTGCGCGGTCAGGTGGTAGACGCCCCAGGCGCCGGCCTGGCCAGCCTGCCAGCGCTCGATGAGCTGGCGGGTGCTGTCGGCGATGGTACCGGCCCAGGTCGGCGCGCCGATCTGGTCGGCGACCACGCGCAGTTCCGGCTTCTCTTGCAGCAGGCGCTGCATGGTCAGCAGGAAGTTGCGCCCGTGGGTCGAGTACACCCAGCTGGTCCGCAGGATCAGGTGCTGCCCGCCGACCGCGGCGATCGCCTGTTCGCCAGCCAGCTTGCTCTGGCCGTAGACACCCAGGGGATTGGTCGCGTCGTCCTCGGTGTAGCGGCCTTGCTTGCTGCCGTCGAAGACGTAGTCGGTGGAGTAGTGGATCAGCGGGATGCCCAGGCGCTTGGCTTCTTCGGCGAAGATGCCTGGCGCCTTGGCATTGATCGCGAAGGCCAGCTCCGGCTCGCTTTCGGCCTGGTCCACCGCCGTGTGTGCGGCGGCGTTGATGATCAGGTCGGGGGCGATGGCGCGGACCTGCTCGGCGATGCGCTCGGGGTGCGCGAGGTCGAGCTGGTCGCGGCCGAGGACGTGCAGGTGACCGAGGTCACCCAGACGTGCCTGCAGTTCCCGGGAGACCTGGCCCTGCTGGCCGCTGATGAGGATCTTCAGCGCCTTGCCGGTCATTGACGCTCACCGGCCAGGGTGAACAGGTACTGGCCGTAGCCGGTCTTGCCGAAGGCCTTGGCGCGGGCCAGCAACTGGTCGCGGTCGATCCAGCCGTGGTCGTAGGCGATCTCTTCGAGGCAGGCGACTTTCAGGCCCTGGCGGTGCTCGATGGTCTGCACGTACTGCGAGGCTTCCAGCAGGCTGTCGTGGGTACCGGTGTCGAGCCAGGCGAAGCCGCGGCCGAAACGCTCCACGCGCAGGTCGCCGCGGGTGAGGTAGGCGTTGTTGACGTCGGTGATTTCCAGCTCGCCGCGTGGCGATGGCTTGACGTTCTTGGCGATCTCGACCACGTCGTTATCGTAGAAGTACAGGCCGGTAACGGCGTAGTGCGACTTCGGTTCGGTCGGTTTCTCTTCGATGGACAGGGCGCGGCCTTCCTTGTCGAATTCCACCACGCCGAAGCGCTCCGGGTCCTTGACCCAGTAGCCGAACACGGTGGCACCCGACGGCTGCTTGATCGCGCGCTTGAGCTGCTCGCTGAAGCCCTGGCCGTGGAAGATGTTGTCGCCGAGGATCAGGCACACCGGGTCGTTGCCGATGAACTCTTCGCCGATCAGGAAGGCCTGGGCCAGGCCGTCCGGGGAAGGCTGCTCGGCGTAGCTGATCTCGATGCCGAACTGGCTGCCGTCACCCAGCAGCTGGCGGTACTGCGGCAGGTCCTGCGGGGTGGAGATCAGCAGGATCTCGCGGATGCCGGCGAGCATCAGCACCGAGACCGGGTAGTAGATCATCGGCTTGTCGTAGATCGGCAGCAGCTGCTTGGAAACGCCGAGGGTGATCGGGTGCAGGCGGGTGCCGGAGCCGCCCGCCAGGATAATGCCTTTGGTCATGCAATCAGGTCCTTGAAGTCGGAGGTGCCCAGGCGTTGCCCTTGGTAGCTACCGTCCTGCACGTGGCGGCACCATTCCAGGTTATCCAGATACCACTGGACAGTCTTGCGCAGACCGGTTTCGAAGGTTTCCTCCGGCACCCAGCCCAGTTCACGTTCGATCTTGCTGGCGTCGATGGCGTAGCGCTGGTCGTGGCCAGGGCGGTCCTTGACGTAGGTGATCAGGTCGGCGTAGTTGGCCACGCCTTCCGGACGCTGTGGCGCCAGCTCTTCGAGCAGCGCGCAGATGCCGCGCACTACGTCGATGTTCTTCTGCTCGTTGTGGCCACCGATGTTGTAGGTCTCGCCTACCACACCTTCGGTCACCACCTTGAACAGGGCGCGGGCGTGGTCTTCGACGAACAGCCAGTCGCGCACTTGCAGGCCGTTGCCGTACACCGGCAGCGGCTTGCCCGCCAGGGCGTTGAGGATCACCAGCGGGATGAGTTTTTCCGGGAAGTGGAACGGCCCGTAGTTGTTCGAGCAGTTGGTCAGCAGCACCGGCAGGCCGTAGGTGCGGTTCCAGGCGCGGACCAGGTGGTCGGACGCGGCCTTGCTTGCCGAGTAGGGCGAGCTTGGCGCGTACGGGGTGGTTTCGGTGAACAGATCATCGACGCCATGCAGGTCGCCGTACACTTCGTCGGTGGAAATATGGTGGAAGCGGAAGGCTTCACGCTCGCCGGCCGGCAGTGTCGACCAGTAGCCACGGGCGGCTTCCAGCAGGCTGTAGGTGCCGACGATATTGGTCTGGATGAAGTCCGACGGACCATCGATGGAACGGTCGACGTGGGATTCCGCAGCCAGGTGCATGATCGCATGGGGCTTGAAGCGCTCAAGGACAGCACTGACGGTTGCCTGGTCGACGATGTCGGCCTGGACGAACTCGTAGCGGGTGTTGGTCGCGATGCTGTTCAACGACTCCAGGTTGCCGGCGTAAGTCAGCTTGTCGAGGTTGAGCACCTCGTGTTCGGTGTTGTCGATCAGGTGGCGAACCAGCGCCGAGCCAATGAACCCGGCTCCGCCGGTGATGAGGATTCGCATGTCGAGCTGCCTTTCTTCCATAACTGACATTGAGCAAAGGGCGCATAGCTTGTGTGCAGGTGAGTGCGGGTGCAAGCAGATTGCGCTGGATAACCGTTTCGTCACGGTTTATTCAACAAAGACTGGACGAAATGTGCGGAATTTTAACCACTGCACTTGCTTAATGGCAGTGCTGATGGCGATATAGCGCAAAAAAACCGAGGTCCCCGCCATGCCCCTCAGCACTTTGCTCCACCGTGCAAGCCAGCCTTGCCCCACCCTCAGCGAACGTCAGGCCCGTGCCCTGCTCAATCAGCACTATGGGCTGGACGGTGGCTTGCAGGCGCTGGGTAGCCAGCAGGACCTGAACTTCCGCGTCGACAGCGAGCAGGGCCGTTATGTGCTGAAGGTCTGCCATGGTGATTACTCGGCGGTGGAACTGGAGGCGCAGCACGCCGCCCTGGGCCATCTGCGCGAGCGCGGGGTGCCGGTGCCGGCGGTGCGTGCGGCGCTGGACGGTGAGCAGTTGCTGGCGCTGGACTTCGATGGCCAGGGTGTACGCGCCCGGCTGCTCGACTATATAGAAGGGCAGACCCTGACCCGCCTCAAGCACATGCCGGCGCGCCTGGTCGCCGAGCTGGGTGCCTTGTGCGCGCGGGTCGACCAGGCCCTGGCCGATTTCAGCCACCCTGGCCTGACCCGCACCCTGCAATGGGACCCGCAGCACGCCCAGCCGCTGATCGCCCATCTGCTTCCGGTACTCGCCGAGGGGCCGCGCAAGCAGCGTGTGCAGGCCGCTGCCGCCCGGGCGGAGCAGGCGCTGGCCGCGGTGCAAGCCGAGCTGCCGAAGCAGGCGGTGCACCTGGATATCACCGACGACAACGCTGTGTGGCAACGCGATGACGAGCGCCAGTGGCAGTTGCAGGGGGTGATCGATTTCGGCGACCTGCTGCATACCTGGCGGATTGCCGACCTGTCGGTGACCTGCGCGGCGCTGCTGCATCACGCCGAGGGCGATCCGCTGCGCATCCTGCCGGCGGTCGCCGCGTACCACGCCATCAACCCGCTGACCGATGCCGAACTCAAGGCGCTCTGGCCGCTGATCGTCGCCCGTGCTGCGGTGCTGGTGCTGAGCAGCGAGCAGCAACTGAGTGTCGATCCGGGCAATGAGTACAGCCGCGCTAACCTGGACCACGAGTGGGAAATCTTCGACGTCGCCGACAGCGTGCCCTTCGAACTGATGGAGGCGGCGATTTTCCAGGCGGTGGGCCTGGAGCCGCCGATTGCCGAGGCGGGTGAATGCCTGCCGCTGCTGCCAGGCCTGAAGGGGCAGGCGGTGCACCGGGTCGATCTCGGCGTGCTCAGCGAGCACTTCAGCGCTGGCAACTGGGAGGCGCCGGGTATCGACCAGCAATTGCTGGCGCAGCAGGCGGCACCGGCGACCTCGCTGTATGGCCAGTACCGGCTGTCCCGCACCCATATCGACAATCCCCGCGAGCCGGACACCTTCGCCTTGCAGGTGGAGTTGCACCTCGAACCCGGCACCGCGCTGGTGGCCCCCTTCGCCGGGACCTGGCAGGTGGCCGGGCCGAATAGCGGTTGCCTGCAAGGCGCATCGCTCGGCCTCTGGTTGTGGGGCTGCGGTGATGCACTGGCCGACGGACAGGTGGTCGAGGCCGGCCAGTCCCTGGGACACAGCGGCAGCAGCATTACCGTGCAACTGTGCCGGGTAGCGGGTTTGCGCCCGCCGGCGTTCGTCGTGCCGTCGCGGGCCAGGGCCTGGCAGGTGGTTTGCCCCTCGCCGGCCGCACTGCTTGGCTTCGACTGCGATGCAGCGCCACTGGGCGATGCCCAGGCCCTGCTGGAGCGCCGCGACGCCAGCTTCGCCCGCTCGCAGAAGCACTATTACCAGCAGCCGCCGCAGATCGAGCGCGGCTGGCGCAACTACCTGATCGACCTGCAAGGGCGGTCGTACCTGGACATGCTCAACAACGTCGCGGTGCTGGGCCATGGCCATCCGCGCATGGTCAGCGAGGCGGCGCGGCAATGGTCGCTGCTCAATACCAACTCGCGCTTCCACTACGCGGCCATCGCCGAGTTCTCCGAGCGCCTGCTGGCCCTGGCGCCCAAGGGCATGGACCGGGTGTTCCTGGTCAACAGCGGCACCGAGGCCAACGACCTGGCGATCCGCCTGGCCTGGGCCGCCAGCGGCGGGCGCGACATGCTCAGCGTGCTGGAGGCCTATCACGGCTGGTCGGTGGCGGCCGACGCGGTGTCCACCTCGATCGCCGACAACCCTCAGGCCCTGACCAGCCGGCCGCAGTGGGTGCATCCGGTGACTGCGCCGAACACCTATCGCGGCAAGTACCGCGGAGTCGACAGCACCGCCGACTATGTCCGCGATGTCGATGCCACCCTGGCCGAGGTGGACGCTACCGGGCGCCAGCTGGCGGGCTTTATCTGCGAGCCGGTGTATGGCAATGCTGGCGGTATCCCGCTGCCGCCGGGTTACCTGCAACAGGTCTACGCCAGGGTGCGCGAGCGCGGCGGCGTGTGCATCGCCGACGAGGTGCAGGTCGGCTACGGGCGGATGGGTGATTTCTTCTGGGGCTTCGAAGAGCAGGGCGTGGTGCCGGACATCATCACCATGGCCAAGGGCATGGGCAACGGTCATCCGCTGGGTGCGGTGATCACCACCCGGGCAATCGCCGAGGCGCTGGAAGCCGAGGGCTATTTCTTCTCCTCCGCAGGCGGCAGCCCGGTGAGCTGCCGGATCGGCATGGCGGTGCTCGATGTGATGGCCGAGGAAGGGCTATGGGAGAACGCCCGCGAGGTGGGTGGCTATTTCAAGGAGCGGCTGCAGCGATTGGTCGATGAATATCCGCTGGCGGGGGCGGTGCACGGGTCCGGCTTCTACCTGGGCCTGGAGCTGGTGCGCAACCCGGACACCCTTGAGCCGGCCACCGAGGAAACCATGATCCTCTGCGATCGCCTGCGCGACCTGGGGATCTTCATGCAGCCTACCGGCGACTACCTGAACATCCTCAAGATCAAGCCGCCGATGTGCACCACGCGGGCAAGCGTCGATTTCTTCGTGGACAGCATTGCCCAGGTGTTGTCAGAAGAGCTCTAACTCGTGAATCGAAGCCGGTTAACTCGATTCTTATCGATTTAACCGGCTTTTTTATGCGTTACGATTTTGTTTCATGGCTTTCATTGTCGATATTTATCGGATATAAATCCGTTCACTTGAACATCCACCAAGGTTCGACTCATGAAGACTCTGAGCTCTACTCCCCGCGCCGATGGTTTCCACATGCCCGCCGAATGGGCGCCGCAAACCCAGGTCTGGATGATCTGGCCGGAGCGTCCGGACAACTGGCGCCTTGGTGGCAAGCCGGCCCAGGCCGCACACACCGCAGTGGCCAAGGCCATCGCCCGCTTCCAGCCGGTGACGGTCGGCGTTTCTGCCGGTCAGTACGAGAACGCCGTGTCGCGCCTGGCCGACCAACCGAACATCCGTGTGGTCGAGCTGAGCAACGACGACGCCTGGGTGCGTGACACCGGCCCGACCTTCGTCATCAATGACAGCGGCGATGTGCGTGGCGTCGATTGGGGCTTCAACGCCTGGGGCGGCTTCAACGGCGGCCTGTACGCACCGTGGAACCGCGACGAGCAGGTGGCCGGCAAGATCATGGGCCTGGAGCGCACCGCGCGCTATGTCACCGAGGGCTTCGTGCTCGAAGGCGGCTCGATCCATGTCGACGGCGAAGGCACCCTGATCACCACTGAGGAATGCCTGCTCAACGCCAACCGCAACCCGCACCTGAACCGCGAGCAGATCGAGGAAATCCTCCGCGAAAACCTCGCCGTCGAGACCATCGTCTGGCTGCCGGACGGCCTGTACAACGACGAAACCGATGGCCACGTCGACAACTTCTGCTGTTACGTCAGCCCGGGCGAAGTGTTACTGGCCTGGACCGATGATTCCAACGACCCCAACTACGCCCGTTGCCGCGCGGCCATGGCGGTGCTGGAAAGCCAGCGCGATGCCAAGGGGCGAACCTTCGTGGTGCACAAGATGCCGATTCCGGGGCCGATGTACGCCACCCAGGAAGAGTGCGACGGCGTTGACATGGTCGCTGGCAGCCAGGAGCGCAGCCCGTCTTCGCGCCTTGCCGGGTCCTATGTGAACTTCCTCATCGTCAACGGCGGGATCATCGCGCCAAGCTTCAATGACCCGGCCGATGCCGAGGCTAGAGCGATTCTCGCGCGCCTCTTCCCGGATCACGAAGTGGTCATGGTGCCCGGTCGTGAACTGTTGTTGGGCGGGGGCAATATCCACTGCCTGACCCAGCAGCAGCCCGCACCGCTAAAGCGTTGATTTGACGTCAAAAAAAAGCCCGTCCCAGGACGGGCTTTTTCATGCCCGGGCGACGGGCGGCTCCCCCGCGTGGCATAGCTTTTGTATTAATTACAAAGGTTAAAAGGTTGTAACAAGAGATGGGCGGTCGGTGGTTTCCCACGGATTTGTCACAAATCTTGAGTAATTTGCTCAACTCACGCCTCTGGGGGAGTACGTGTGAAATGAATACTGCACGTGAGTTGGCTTCGCACCCGACAGTCATGAGCCATGAAGCGCTTCAGGTATTGGCGCAATGGTTGAAACACAACGGACCAACCCGGGTCAGGAAGACCGATCCACGGCGACTGCTGGCGGAACGTTACCCAGTGGGCCTGATCACCGAAGCGGAGCTCGATGCTCTGGTCGGTGTCTGGCACGGTTGAGGGACAGCTGCAATAAAAAAGGGCGATGCCGGGGAGGCATCGCCCTTTTTGTTGTTCTCTAGGGCCTCATCGCCGGCAAGCTGAACTGGCCTAATGATCCCGGACACCTCTTAAGGGCGATATGATTCGCCCATTCAGGAGGTTCCATGCAAGAACGAAAGACCTATACCCGCGAGTTCAAACAACGTT
>Ga0222427_100310_pt1 | contig 95104 bp, 84 predicted proteins | sample 2B20Ametagenome_FD_182890 | JGI IMG/M metagenome (GOLD analysis project Ga0222427, IMG submission 182890) | Enriched microbial communities from leaf-cutter ant dump, University of Wisconsin, Madison, United States - 2B20A (version 2) | ecosystem: Environmental > Terrestrial > Nest > Insects nest... | reverse complement strand
GTAGTTTCGATCTGAAAAAATTCTCTAAATGATTGCAACTGCACATCCAGAAAATCTGGATAATCGATAATGTGCTTACTACGTGCAAAATTTACTCTTTGGTCGACTTTATTTGCCAAGGGACTAAATTTAATTTAGTTTAAGAATAAACTATTTTTTGGTTTTAAAAAGGGAACATTTCATAAACCAAACAAAATGAAATGTTTATAAACGGGAATAGACTCCAACTTTACAGTCGGAGTCTTTTCTTTTGAGTTTTGTTAAAATTAAGTGATTACTTAATCTCAACTACAGCTCCAGCTTCTTCTAATTGTTTTTTAAGAGCTTCTGCTTCGTCTTTAGCAACACCAGCTTTTAATTCTTTAGGTGCACCGTCAACTAGATCTTTAGCTTCTTTCAAACCTAAACCAGTTAAGTCTTTAACTAATTTTACAACTGCTAATTTCTGACCACCAGCATCTTTCAAGATTACATCAAAAGATGTTTTCTCTTCAGCTGCAGGAGCATCGCCACCAGCAGCAGGAGCAGCAACAGCTACTGCAGCAGCAGCAGGCTCGATACCATACTCGTCTTTTAAGATTTGAGCTAACTCATTAACTTCTTTAACTGTTAAGTTTACTAATTGCTCAGCAAACGCTTTTAAATCTGCCATTTTATTAAGATTTTAAAAAATTTTACAAAATTGTTGTTTGTTTAAATACGAACTTATAAGGTGTTCGTTAACCTCTTTCTTGTAATGTTTTAACAATACCTGCAATTTTACCTCCGCCTGATTGTAGAGCAGAAACAACATTTTTAGCTGGTGATTGTAATAGACCAATGATTTCGCCAATAAGCTCTTCTCTTGATTTAAGGCTTACTAATGCATCTAATTGGTTATCTCCAACGAAGATTGCTGTATCTACATACGCTGCTTTCAGCACAGGTTTCTCTTCTTTATTTTTTCTTAAGGCTTTGATCAGCTTAGCTGGAGCATTACCTACTTTAGAAAACAATAAAGCCGATTGGCCTTTTAGTGCTGGGAAGATATCTGATGAATCGCCTTCTAATCCCTCGATCGCTTTTTTGATCAAGGTATTTTTAGCAACCTTCATTTCGATACCACTCTCAAAACACTTGCGACGGATGCTATTTACTTTCTCAACAGATAGGCTAGAAGTATCGGCAATATAGAAATTACCATACTCTTGCATTTTTTCCTGTAGTGCTAAAACTACTTCTTGTTTTTCTTCTCTGTTCATAATTAGATCCCCGCTACTGATTTAGTTTCCACTGAAATTCCAGGACTCATTGTAGAAGACACGTGAATGCTTTTGAAATAAGTTCCTTTTGCTGCAGAAGGTTTTAATTTTGAGATCGTTTGAAGTACTTCTAACGCGTTCTCGTATAGTTTCTCCGGAGAGAATGATACTTTACCGATTGAAGCGTGAATGATACCAGTTTTGTCAACTTTAAAATCGATCTTACCACCTTTTACATCAGTTACAGCTTTACCAACTTCGTTAGTTACTGTACCTGATTTTGGGTTTGGCATTAAGTTACGTGGACCTAAAACACGGCCCAACTTACCAACTTTTGCCATACACGCAGGCGTAGTGATAATAATGTCAACATCTGTCCAACCACCTTCAATTTTAGCAACATACTCGTCTAAACCTACGAAATCTGCTCCTGCTGCCTTAGCTTCTTCTTCCTTATCAGGAGTTACTAAAGCTAAAACGCGAACAGTTTTACCGGTACCGTGAGGCAATGTAGCTATACCACGAACCATTTGATTGGCTTTACGAGGATCTACCCCTAAGGCTACATCGATATCAACCGATGCATCGAACTTAGTAGTAGTAATCTCTTTTACCAAAGCAGATGCTTCTTTTAGGGTATAAGACTTACCGGCTTCTAGTTTAGCGTGTGCTATTTTTTGATTTTTTGTTAACTTAGCCACTAGTGTAAACTGTTAATGTTAAATAATTAGTTAAAAGGCGCATCACCTGAAACAGTGATACCCATACTACGTGCTGTACCAGCAACCATACTCATTGCTGATTCGATAGTAAATGCATTTAAATCAGGCATTTTATCTTCAGCAATTGCCTTAACTTGATCCCAAGTCACCGATCCAACTTTTTTACGGTTAGGCTCAGCAGAACCACTCTGCAATTTAGTAGCATCCAATAATTGGATAGCAACTGGAGGGGTTTTGATGATGAAATCGAAAGACTTGTCAGCATATACAGTAATTACAACTGGTAATACTTTACCTGGCTTATCTTGGGTACGAGCATTGAATTGTTTACAAAACTCCATGATATTCACACCTTTAGCACCTAATGCAGGTCCTACTGGTGGCGATGGGTTTGCAGCTCCTCCCTTGATCTGTAATTTGATCAGTGCACTGACTTCTTTTGCCATTTTTTGTTTTTGTTTAATTAAAACTCAATGTTAAATTTTGGAAGCAATGTAACATTTAGATTTTCCTTTGGATGCACTATAATGCAAAAAGGACTGCAAAGATAAAAATTATCTTGCAGTCCTACAATACTTTTATAAAAAATTTTATTATTCTTTTTCTACTTGCATGTAGTTAAGTTCAAGAGGGGTTTTACGCCCGAAGATTTTAACCATTACTTTTAGTTTTTTCTTCTCTTCGTTAACTTCCTCAATCACTCCGGTGAAACCATTGAAAGGTCCATCCATTACTTTTACGTTCTCTCCAACATAGTAAGCAATGTTCATGGTTTCGCTTTGCTGGCTCATCTCGTCAACCTTACCCAAAATACGGTTAACTTCTGCTTGTCTCATTGGGATAGGGTTACCAGCTTTATCACCTAAGAAACCAATTACGCTATTGATTCCTTTGATTACGTGCTCCAACTCTCCATCTAAAGCTGCCTCGATCAAAACATAACCTGGGTAATAATTACGTTCTTTAGCAATCTTTTTACCATCCTTCATTTGGTAGTACTTTTCTGTTGGGATAAGTACTTGTGGAACTAGATGGGAAACTCCTAAACGGCTAATTTCAGAATCGATGTACTGTTTTACTTTCTTCTCTTTACCACTTACCGCCCTAACAACGTACCATTTTAGCTGATCGTTCATCTAATAATCTTATTTTAAAGTGAATTGTAAAAAGTTTCAAGAATAAAATTGGCACCTTTATCCATAGCTAAAATAACTAGGGAAATAATTGCAGATGCTACTAGCACCAACACTGCCGAGTTTTGCAAATCACCCCAAGTAGGCCAAGTTACCTTTTGGGTCATTTCTTCGTACGATTCTTTTATAAACTGAACTAGCTTAGCCATATTTGATAATTTTAAATGAAAAAATTTTGAATGATTGAATGAGTGATTTACTCATTTCAACACTTCAAAATTCAATCATTATATTTTGGCACGGGAACAAGGATTCGAACCCTGATCAAAGGTTTTGGAGACCTCTATTCTACCATTGAACTATTCCCGTGGGTGAAATTAGCTAATCAGCGTATTTGCCGATTAGCTAATTTATTATGTTATAGCTATTAATTAAGCTAAGATTTCAGTTACCTGACCAGCACCTACTGTTCTACCACCTTCACGGATAGCGAAACGTAGACCTTTTTCCATTGCGATAGCATTGATCAACTTAACAGTGATGGTAACGTTATCACCTGGCATAACCATTTCAGTACCTTCAGCTAGTGAAATTTCACCAGTTACGTCTGTAGTACGGAAATAGAACTGAGGACGGTATTTGTTGAAGAATGGAGTGTGACGACCACCTTCTGCTTTTGACAATACGTAAACCTCAGCTTTGAAATCAGTGTGAGGAGTTACTGAACCTGGTTTACAGATTACCATACCACGACGGATATCAGTTTTCTCAATACCACGTAACAACAAACCTACGTTATCACCAGCTTCACCGTAATCTAAGATTTTACGGAACATCTCAACACCAGTTACGGTTGATTTCAAGTTCTCAGCACCCATACCTAGGATCTCAACTGGATCACCAGAGTTGATTACACCACGCTCAATACGACCAGTAGCAACAGTACCACGACCAGTGATTGAGAATACGTCTTCAACAGGCATCAAGAAAGGAAGATCTGTCAAACGTGGAGGGATTGGGATGTAGTTATCTACAGCTTCCATTAACTCCATGATTTTAGCTACCCATTTAGGATCGCCGTTCAAACCACCTAGAGCAGAACCTTGGATAACTGGAATGTCATCACCTGGGAACTCATAGAATGATAATAACTCACGAACTTCCATTTCAACAAGCTCTAACAACTCAGGGTCGTCAACCATGTCAACTTTGTTCATGAATACTACAAGTGCAGGTACACCTACTTGACGAGCCAAAAGAATGTGCTCACGAGTTTGAGGCATAGGACCATCAGTTGCAGCTACTACGATGATAGCACCGTCCATTTGAGCAGCACCAGTAACCATGTTTTTCACGTAATCCGCGTGACCTGGACAGTCAACGTGTGCATAGTGACGATTAGCTGTTGAGTACTCAACGTGTGCAGTGTTGATAGTGATACCTCTTTCTTTTTCCTCTGGAGCAGAGTCAATTGAATCGAATGAACGTGCCTCAGATAAACCTGCATCAGCTAATACTTTAGTGATTGCTGCTGTCAAAGTTGTTTTACCGTGGTCAACGTGACCGATTGTACCGATGTTTAAGTGCGGCTTACTGCGGTCAAACTTTTCTTTTGCCATTTTTTATACTTATTAGTAGGTTAAAATTTTTTATTTAATTATTGCTTTGATACAATTTCAATACAAAAAACCTTGTTCTTTCTGTATTTTCAACAGACTAAACAAAGTTATTTAGTTGTTTTTGAGCCAAAGATGGGACTTGAACCCACGACCTCTTCCTTACCAAGGAAGTGCTCTACCGCTGAGCTACTTCGGCTTTTAGTTCTCAGTAGCATAAACAGTCTTCAGTAAAACTGCCAACTGCTAACCGCCAACTGCTCACTCTTTTTTTCAAGAGCGGAAGACGAGGTTCGAACTCGCGACCTATAGCTTGGAAGGCTATCGCTCTACCAACTGAGCTACTTCCGCTTTTTGATTTACGATTGAAAAATTTACGAGTTACGATTATTCTAAAATCTACAATCTAAAATCTATTGGTGGGGAGAGAAGGATTCGAACCTTCGAAGTCTTGCGACAACAGAGTTACAGTCTGTCCCATTTGGCCACTCTGGTATCTCCCCCCTTTTACTCCAAAATTGACATCCTGAAATAAAAAGAGCCTCCTATCGGAATCGAACCAATGACCTACTGATTACAAGTCAGTTGCTCTACCAGCTGAGCTAAGGAGGCTTTTATCTTTTTTTAACGTGCCGCAAATATATAAAAATTTGTATTCTTACCTAAATGCGTTCACATTTTTTTTATTTTTTCATCTCTTCACAGAACAACCATTTCTTTTGGAGCAACTACCCCGTTTCCGAAATGGAATGCAAATATACACGCATTATCGTTAGCTGCAAATATTTTTTCAAAAAAAATTGGCGGGGAATGCCCGCCAATTTCATGTAATTACATTATTTAAAAATATAGCTCTAATAATCAGCTACTTCTCCGTTAGACAAAATTGTCTTGTGTTCACTTAATTTCGCTCGAGTTTTGTCTTTATGCTTGGTAATTTGTTTCCTTAATGATTCAATTGCGAGATCTGTTGCCTCTTCAAATGTTTTGCATTGTTCTTTGGCAAACATTGTTCCCCCGGGCACAATAAGTTTAATTTCACTTATTTTATTGGCCTCGTCTTCCACGTTTTCTAATTTTAAATATACTTCACCACTTATAATCTGATCAAAAAATTGATCTAACTTATCTACTTTTTTCTGAATAAACTCCAATAGCTTCTTGTCTGCATTAAAATGGATAGACTGCACTCTGATTTTCATTTTTCCTCCTTTTTTACGCCCTTGGATGGGCTTGTTTATAAATGGACTTTAATCTTTCAACTGAATTGTGTGTGTACACTTGCGTTGCTGCTAAACTGGCATGTCCTAATAATTCCTTAATGGCGTTCAAGTCGGCACCACGATTTAGCAAACTGCTCGCAAATGAATGCCTCAACACGTGAGGGCTTTTTTTATCTTGTGTGGATATTAATTTCAAACAACTATTCACAATACGATAGATCAATTGGGGGTAAGCTTGGCTACCACTATTGGTAACGATTAGGTATGGGCTTTTGTTGTCAAAATTTTGCAAAGCTTTTAAGGTCATGAAATCTGTCAACGCTTTCATCAATGGGCGATGCAAAGGAATTATTCTTTCTTTATTTCTTTTCCCTAATACTTTAACTGTTGATTCATAGGTATTGACATCTTCATTTTTAAGATTAATTAGCTCTGCCAGTCGCATGCCAGTTCCAAACAAAACTTCAATTACTATTTTATCCCGTTGTCCCGCAAAAGAATCGTCAAAGCTGTGCTCATGATCCAACAGCTCATCCATTTTAGCATCTTCCACAAAAACCGGAAGTTTTTTAGGTGTTTTTAAGGTTTTCACTAATCGAGTAGGATTATCATTAATTAATCCTTCCCGGTGCAAAAATTTATAGAAACTTTTAAGGGATGATAGTTTTCTGTTGACAGCGCTTTCGGCCAAACCTTTTTCAAGTTGGGCCACCATGAAATTTTTAACGTTTAGTCCGGCGGCCTTCTCTACTTGGTCAATCAATTCATTTTTCAGAAATTCTTCAAATTGCAGCAAATCCGTACGGTACGACTGTAAGGTGTGCGGCGAATAACGCTTTTCATACTGCAAATATGTTAGAAAATCGTTGATTGGCATTTACATTTAGCGGTTAGGTTGACGAGTGAATTTAGCAAAAAAAGAACAGCAAACAAGTTTTTTTAACAAAAAAAATGCCCCCAAAAATTTGGGGGCATTTATATATCTGTGATCCAGACTAGAACTATAGTGTTCCTTCTTGATTTAAGCCTTGGATATATCTTGCTTTTTTAATCTCGGTACGACGAGTTACAGATTTTTTCTCGTATGCTTGACGGCTACGTAGTTCTCTTAACACACCAGTTTTCTCGAATTTCTTCTTAAAACGTTTTAACGCTTTGTCTAACGACTCACCATCTTTAATGTTTATAATAATCATAACGTTGAAAATACCTCCTCTCGTTTTTTTAAATTCCAGCTTTCAGCTTGGGGATGCAAATGTAGATATTTTATTGGATATGAGAAAGTTTTTTATGCTTTAATTGAAAAAAGGTAAAAGGGCGCCTTTGCAAAGCACCCTTTTGAACCAAAAAAACGAAATGATATTTACTTTCTCTTAATTCAAGGTATTTAGTACCACATCAATTTGCGCAGCAGTTGTTGGGCCTACCGGAACATCGAGATGTAAGTTTGCGCCTACGGTAAAATTGGTATATCCGAAGTAAACCACATTGTTCACATCTGTAGAAAGAATGATGAGCTTACCTTTTAAGCCAATAGGCATAGAGTTTTCATATGAGCGATGTTTATTAATAGACAATACAAACGGTAAACCGGCTACTGTTTTAATATCATCAAAAACCATATAAGCTCTTTGGTCCTTAATACTAGGTGCTGTACCTGCATACACCGGACTAGCAGTGATAGTAGTTTTTGGATTAGGATTGGTATAAAAATAGTCGCAATTTACCCAACCAAAACTTGGCAAATTAAATTGATAAAAATCTGGGCTGGAAACTACTCTGGCTTTTTGATCCAACACCCAAGTACTATCAGAAGCTGCTGTAGGTCCCCATACAAACAAATCCATTGGATCAGTATTTAATTTGGTAGGTACTTTTACATTTACAGCAACAGCCGGATTAAGTCTTAATGCTTGTCCATTTTGACTGGCCAAAATCTGAAACTCTCCTCCTGTAATTAATAGTTGTCCATTTGATTGGGTTACTTTTCCAGATAGGACAATATCTTTTTTACTTAGAACTTCTTTTAGGCTCACCACTACATTTCCAGTTACTGGATTTCCATTGTTATCCAAAAAGGCATTGGCCGGAAAATCAAATTTCATTCCTTTAGTTCCGGTGATACTAAACGCTGCTCCACCTGTTCCGTTGAATTTTTGTGTTGGCACACTGAATTTGGTGTTAAATTCGGCGAGGCTAAGGGTGCTGTCATTATTTGACTTGTCTTTTTTGCAACCAAAAAGAATGCTTACTAATACTAAAGTAATTAAGGTTAAATTTTTCATGATGCTAAGTTTAAATGATGCTTACTTTTTGGTGGCTTTTTTGCCACCTTTCATCAATACATCAACAAGCATCGATTTTTGTTACCCCTATTCTCAAAAAAAATATAATTTTATGCCGATTCTCATATTATTATAGTCATCTATGAAACAATTGAATTATGTTGCGTGGATAAAAATTGTAATCATTTTTATTTTCTCTCTTTTTATATTAACAAGTAATGCCAAGAAACACATCCAGCCAGACTCTATTGAAATATTGCTAAGCAGCTTAGTGATTTTTCTATTGGCCTTTTTTGGAATACCTGCTTTCTTTAAACCGAAGAAATATTATGTACCCAAATGGGGAGACAATCCCTTTCTTTTCTCATTTGATCAAGAAGAAATGAAAGTCCACCGCAAACGCTTTTTTCTTATCTGTTTACATTTTTCAGGAAATCTTCTCCTATTTATCGGCCTTGCCGGTCTCATCAACATCATGATACGTTTTGGAAGGCTTGATTTAATATCATTAAGAAACCTCATTATAGGTATAGGATTTTTAGTAGGAATCTACCGAGCAACTAAGGAGGTAAAATAAAACCACAAATGCGCTAAATATGATATCATATCTGTGCATTTGCGGTTAGTAAAAATGTTCTTGGCTTAGCTTGCTTCGCTCTGCTCGCAATGACGAAAAAGCTATTATTTCAAGATTTCTCTCGCAATGACTATTTTCTGTATTTCTGAAGTGCCTTCTCCAATGGTACAAAGCTTACTATCACGATAGAACTTTTCTACCGGAAAATCTTTGGTATAGCCATATCCACCGAAAATCTGCACAGCTTCTGTAGCACATTTTACGGCCACTTCTGAAGCAAAGTATTTGGCCATGGCCGATTCTTTGGTCATTGGTAAATGACGATTCTTTAAATCTGCTGCCTGACGAATCAACAACTCAGCCGCATCAATTTCTGTAGCCATATCTGCCAGTTTAAAGCTAATGGCTTGAAAACTTGAGATGCTTTGGCCAAATTGTTGCCTTTCTTTTGAATAAGCTAAGGCGGCCTCGTAGGCTCCTTTGGCAATACCTAAACTTAAGGCAGCAATGGAAATACGCCCGCCATCCAATACTTTCATGGCTTGCTTAAATCCCTCTCCCTCTACTCCCAATAAATTTTCTTTAGGCACGCGGCAATTGTCAAAAATCATTTCGGTGGTTTCCGATGCTCGCATGCCTAATTTATTTTCCTTTTTACCTGCCGTAAAACCGGGCGTACCTCTTTCAACCACAATAGCAGAAATTCCTTTGGAGCTTCCTGTTTCTCCGGTGCGCACCATTACTACCGCTATATCTCCAGATTTACCATGGGTAATCCAGTTTTTTGAACCGTTAATCACATATTCATCGCCGTCCAATACTGCTGTAGTTCGCATACGTAGGGCATCAGAGCCTGTATTGGCTTCAGTCAGTCCCCAAGCACCTATCCATTCGGCAGTAGCCAGCTTAGGTAACCATTTAGCTTTCTGTTCTTCATTGCCAAAAGCTAGTATATGGCCTGTGCATAGTGAATTATGTGCCGCTAGCGACAATCCTACTGATCCGCATATTTTAGCAACTTCTACAATGACATCTACATATTCCTGATAGCCAAAGCCTGAACCTCCATATTCTTCGGGCACCAAAACTCCCATTACTCCTATTTGCCCCATTTCTTTGAAAAGCTCGATGGGGAAATGCTGTGCTTCATCCCACTCCATTACCTGTTTGCGAATGTTTTTTTCAGCAAAATCGCGGACCATGTTTTTAACCATGGTTCGGTTCTCGGTTTCGTTAAAACTGATTCCTATGTCCATATTCCGATAGATTTTAAAATAAAAAACTGTTTAAATACTGGCTATTTAGCTTAAGGCATTTAAACAGTTTAGTAAAATTTATATTTGGTTAAGGGCAATGTTAAACAAATTAAATTACACTTTCAAAGTCCTTTCCGTTACTTTTTGGAAGAATGATTTGGTATGTGGTTCAATTACTTAACACGTGATAGCAATAACGTAGAAATAGCAATAGCCTAAGACTGTAAAGTTTTTTTTAATTTTTTTAGTGTGGTTAAATCTTCAATGGCACTTTAATTAGTTTTTAGTATTTCCAACGCAACTAGAATGAAACGAAAAATTCTTCGCTACCGAATAATCGGTACAGGTGCACCCTGAATGACAAAACAATCAAAAAGTAACCAACGGGTTATTAATAATCTGCCAAAGAAAAGATGTGTTCGCTGAAAGCTTTCAATCGCTCTTTTCCATTAAGAAAATCCAGGTTTATGAGGAAAGAATAACCTGCCACTTCTGCATCCAGTTTCTGCACCAATGCTGATGCGGCTACAACCGTACCTCCAGTAGCCAATAAATCGTCATGTATCAATACTTTTTGGCCAGGTTCAAAAGCATCTTCATGAACTTCTAGCGTAGCACTGCCATACTCTAAGTTATAGGATTGCTGAATGGTTTTATAAGGTAATTTCCCAACTTTTCTGATAGGTACAAAAGGTACATTTAACTGTTGGGCCAAGGCCAAACCAAATAAAAAACCCCTACTTTCTATTCCTGCTACTACATCTATTTTTAAGGAAGCCAATTGTTCAGCCAAAGCCACTGTAATTTCATGGCACAATGCAGGGCTTTTGAGAATAGGTGTGATATCTTTAAAAACAATTCCCGGTTTTGGAAAATCAGGAACATCTCTAATGATTTGTTTGATTTGGTTTGCTATCATTTTGAAAATAAAAAGTCAAAATTAAAAATAATGATGTAATAGTTTTATCTGTCTAAAATATTAAAAACTCAAATAAGGCGCAATTCGCTGTATAGTTTCAGGTTTTAAGATAAGTACTTTGCTTAAATCAGCAATACTCTTATATGGGCCATGCTGTTTTCTATATTGTATAATGGCATTCATCTGTTTAAAACTGAGGTAAGGATGTCTTTTTAAATCTTCAAATTCTACCTTGTTTATATTCAACTTGCGGACGGCTTCTTCATCAATCCTGATCTGGTCTTTAATTTCATTGAATTTAGGGGTATCAATCCCAAATACTTCAAAAAGCTGCTCTTTGCTATAAAAACCTCCTAAACGCTCTCTGTATTTGATAATTCTCTTAGCAAAGGCAATCCCTATTCCCCTGATTTTATCTAGCTCCAAAGTATCTGCTGTATTTATTTCTATCATCACAGGCTCCTTTTTAGGGTATGTAGGGGATGTTTTCTTTTCGAAAGAATTATTTGGTTGGATAGATACATAAGGTAATAGGGCATTATATTTTTCTGGAGAGATGGTGTACATCTTCTTTAAGTCCTCCGGTTTATAAAATCTTCCTCCTTTTTTCACATAGTTAACAATGGCCATCGCTTGTTTATAGGAAAGCCCAAATTGCTGCCATTTCTTTTCATCAATTAAATTTGGATCAAAGGTTTCATAATGTACCGTAAGATGGCTAGGTGTATCTTCAATCTCGTTGCGGATATTTTCATATTTCCGTTTGCTATAACGATCTACCGCTTCCAATTGCTGCAAAGCCAGTGCTTCGGATTCGTCTATGGTAGCTGGCTTTAAAAAGTAAAGCCGGTAAATGAATGGCGCAATGGTTGCCACCAATATGAGCAGCAACAGCAATAGTAAACCATTAAGGGTTCTTTTACTAAATCCAAAGGTGTTGATCAGCCCATTTTTCATCTATCTTAATTGATGTTGGCCTAAAGAAATGAAGGAAAATGAAGATGTTTTCATAGTTTAGGTGTTTAAGCTAAATATAAATCTTATTTTTGACATTGCTTTATACTTTATCCTCATTATCTATACATGAAGATTATTACTACTAAAGAATTTGCGCAAGCGACAAAAATTGATAAGTTGGGCGTTCCAGGACTTGCGGCACTGTTAATGGAAGTGATGAAACTTAACGACATTAACAAGGTATTTTCTAAAAACCAGCATTTTGAAGGCTTAGAATTTGTAGACAAAATATTGGAAACCATTGGGGTTTCTATAGACTTTGATGAAGATGACCTGAAAAACATTCCTAAAACCGGTGGCTTTATTGCCATTGCCAACCATCCTTATGGTGGTGTTGAGGGTTTGGCTTTGGTGAAACTGCTTTGCACTGTTAGACCGGAAGCTAAGGTGATGGTTAATTTCATCCTTAAGAAAATCCCTAACCTTAGTGAGTTTTTTGTGGCGGTTAATCCGTTTGAGAATGTACAGCACTCTTCCAGCATCAGTGGCTTAAAAAGCACTTTCGATCTTTTACAGAGTGGTACTCCTATTGGTATTTTCCCTGCGGGAGAGGTTTCAACCTTTAATTTGGAAAAACAAGAAATTACTGACAGGTTATGGCATCCAGTGGTAGGCAAGTTGGTAGCCAAATCGAAACTACCGGTTGTACCCATCTATTTCCACGGCAACAACGGTATTTTATTCAATATCCTCAGTTTTATTCATCCTACTTTAAGAACGGCCAAACTGCCTTCTGAATTTTTGAATAAGCAGGGCCTTAAAATTCAGGTAAGGATTGGTAAGCCTATTAAAATTGAGGACATTTCTTACAATAGGGATACTAATAAGTTACTGGACTTTTTAAGGGCCAGAACTTATGCCCTTGGTACCAGCATTGAGCAGGAAAGAAAGCTTTTCAATCCTATCAATTTGTTTAAGATCAAGAAAAAGCCTGCCGAAATTGTAGAGGAAACTGAAAAAGAGCTGATGGTAAAAGAGGTAGCTACTTTAACCGATTACAGGGTATGGGAAGAAAAGAACTACGAGGTGTATATCGTACCTACTAGCAGCATTCCTAATATTTTGAGGGAAATTGGCCGATTACGCGAAATTACTTTCAGACAAGTAGGCGAAGGTACCAACAAGAAAATTGACCTCGATAATTACGACATTTACTATAACCACCTTTTCATTTGGGACAAAGAGGCTCAAATGATTGTAGGTGCTTACCGCATTGGTAAAGGCGATGAAATTTTAAACACCATGGGTAAACGTGGTTTTTATATTTCAGAGCTATTTAAAATTAAAGAACCTTTTTACCCTGTTTTAAGACAAGGTATTGAATTGGGCCGTTCGTGGATCAGAAAAGAGTACCAACAAAAACCTCTGCCTTTATTTTTATTATGGAAAGGCATTCTGAAATATTTAATCTTAAATCCGCAGTACCGGTATATGTTTGGTCCAGTGAGTATCAGCAACAACTTTTCTAAGTTCAGTAAATCACTAATTGTTGATTTCATTACCAAAAACCACTTTGATTATGAAATGGCTCATTATGTAAAGCCTAGAAATAAGTTCAAAGCTGACCTTACTCCTATCAATACCGACCTTTTGATTGAACAGAGCGAAAGTTTAAAGGATTTGGATAGCTTGATCGGTGACATTGAAAATAACCATATTAAAATTCCTGTGTTGCTACGTCAATACATGAACTTAAATGCCAAGATCATCTGTTTTAACATTGACCCTAAGTTTTCTGATTGTTTGGATGGTTTCCTTGTGGTAGACACGCAAAAGATACCTGCCGAAATGTTAGAAAAGATTGGAAAAAACTTTTAATCAGTTCACAGTTTTCAAATAACAGTTTACAGTTTATATAAATAGCAAAAGCCTCGACATCCATCGGGGCTTTTTGCGATCAACTAACCTAAACTGTATGATAAATACTAACCAAATATTTAACGTCACAAATGTAGGGCGGCTATGTTAAGTCCTTGTAAAAACAAGGTTATTTTATATTTATATTCACTTAATAAAGAAAAGTTTTGTTGATCATGCCCAACCACAACAGGAAAACATCAATAGCTAATTGGCCTACCATAGGATAAGTGTGATGAAATAGCCATCTTTATAGTATGAATCACAAAACAACCTTTCAATTTATTTCTGAGCCTGCCGATGTAAATTATGGCGGCAATGTACATGGTGGCAGTGTAATGAAATGGATTGATCAAGCTGGATATGCCTGTGCTAGCTCTTGGAGTTCCAATTATTGCGTAACGGTATATGTGGGTGGCATCAGATTTTACTCGCCCATTAAGATAGGACATATTGTAAAGGTAGAGGCGCAGGTTATTTATACGGGGTCAACCAGTATGCATATTGCCATCAATGTATTTTCTAGGAACATTAAGCGGCAAGAATTTGAAAAGAAAACGCATTGTATCATCGTATTTGTAGCTGTCGATGATGAAGGGGCACCTGTAAAAGTTCCTAAATTTAATGCGACAACCGAAGACGAAAAACAGATGGAACAATATGCCATTAAACTCATGGATCTGCGCAAGCAAATTGAAACCGAAATGCAACCGTTTTTGTAATGTCTTAAACAGGCGATTGGAGATCACACCAAGCACAAGATAAGGATGAAATAAACATAGCTGACGTAGGGCCGCTATGTTAAGCCTTTGCAAAACCTAGGTTATTTTATATTGACTTAACAGAAAAAATCAAATTCGGGTAAAAAGCATCTTTTTTTATCAAAACTCTTGCTAATCTCATGTTAATATTGTTTAAATTTATTGTTAAGCCAATATTAACAAAGTGTACAAAATCAAAAAATACTGCTTGCTTTATTTGTCAGCTTTGCTGCTCAATATAGGTGCTTTCACTGCTGTGAAAGGGCAGTTGTATAGTTTTGATTTTTATGAGGGTACTTTTAATTTTAGTGTTGATACTTTATTACAACGTAACTTCTCTGGCGAACTTTCTGCAACCCGCATTAAACAATTTTATCAGCAACTGGAAAGTGCGCACAGTAGCGATCTAGTAACTGCACTACAAAGTTATCGTAAACAACACCAGCTTAATGATTGGCTATATTACCAACTGATCAGGAAAACGGCCGAGCAATTGAGCCCAAAGGCAAAAAACTACCACAGCTATACCTTATATAAATGGTACCTAATGGTTAAATCTGGTTACGACGCTAGACTTGCCATAGGCGATAACCAGATTATTTTTTATGTGAAGTGCGAGGAGGATATTTCCGACATTCCTTACTTTATGGTAGAGGGGAACAAATACATGTGCCTTAATTACCACGATTACCAAAAATTGTTTAAAAAGGCCGAAACTTATATTCCTGTTAAAATTGACATTGCCGAAGCCAAAAACACTTTTAGCTACAAGGTGACCAAAATGCCTGATTTTAAGCCCGAAGATTATCAAGAGAAACAAATTGCTTTTAACTACAAGCATAAAGCCTACCATTTTAATGTAAAAGTAAACACAGAGATTTCGCGTATTTTTGCTAATTACCCAGTGGTTGATTTTGAAACGTATTTCAATATTCCGCTAAGCAGGGAAACTTATCAATCGTTAATTCCGATATTAAAGGAAAACGTTAAGAAAATGTCGACCAAGAAAGGGATTGACTATTTAATGCAGTTTACACGCTATGCATTTTTATATGAGGATGATGAGGCATTGCTAGGCAAGGAAAAAAGATTCTCGCCCGAACAAACGCTTTTAAACGATCAAAGTGATTGTGATGACCGTGCGGCATTATTCTTCTTTCTGGTGAAGGAAATTTATAACCTACCCATGATTGCCCTACTTTATCCTACGCATATTACTATGGCCGTAGCTTTTGATAAGCCCGTTGGCGAGGCCATTTATTATAATGGAAAAGCCTATAGTGTATGCGAGCCTACTCCGCAAAAGAAGAATTTAAAGGTCGGCGAAATTGCCGATGATCTTAAAAAGCAGAAATATGAGGTGGTATACGCTTATCAGCCGAACGCTAGATAGAATTCATAAAAAACAAATCCCCGAGGAATTATCCTCGGGGATTTAACACATATAATTTTATAGGAACTAGTAAACGTTAGTTTTTGGAGTCCAGCTAGCCCAACCAGTTGTCCAGTTAGTAGTTCCAAAAGCACCTTTAAAAGCTACTTTCTCAAAGAAAGCATCATTTTGATCTCCAGTGAAAGCTGCACCTGTTAACGCAATAGAACCTGCTGCTGGTAAGAAGTTAGGATTTGTTAAGCTGAAAGCATTTGTTAATCCTGCTCCTGCAGCAGACGTTAACTTAACTGTTCCATCAGCGGTAGCTTTAGTTTCAATTGCTGTTGCTGAAGCACCATTCACTGTAACATCGCTACCCAATTTGAAAGGAGCAGCTAAAGCGTAAAGGATATTGTTTTTGAACTGCGAAGTACCATCGATAAATGCGTTATATGTACCATTTGATTCTAGAGACAAACCTCCATCTGGGTGGCCTAATAAAATTGAGTTGTTAAGAATGAAAGCGGTATTTCTTCTAAATCTGTTAGCAAAGTTGTGGTTTGCAGCAGTATTAGGAGCTCCGTTAGGTCCTAAAATTGTGAAGTTAGAAAGGTTAGGTCTAGTTCTAGGGGTAGCATCTGAACCAGTTGAGTTATTATCACACTCTATACCGTTACCAGCATCACCACCATCAACAAACTCTGGATCTCTCAGTGATACTGCAAATTGGATTTTACCTTTGTAACCGTTATCAAAATCAAAATCGTCATCAGCTGTTGCGTAAGCAATCAAATACTTTGCATTTACTGTACCACCGAAAAACTCAAAAGCATCATCATTACCGTAAGCTACCATGATATGTTCTAAAGTAGTTCCAGAACCAACACCTCCTAAAGTCAATCCATTGATTTCTGAGTTTAATTCTGCTGCAATACCTGCAAATTCAATTCTGATATATTTTAAACTACCTGAATTATCATTATCAATATTACCGCCATATTGTCTACCAACACCACCTTCAATAGTTGGGTTGTTGGCATTTACTGTAGCTTTACCTAAAAGGATAATTCCGCCCCAGTCACCTGGCTGTCTTTCACCTACTGGCCTTCCAGAAGTAAATACAATTGGCGATTGAGCTGTACCTTCTGCCATTATTTTAGAACCTCTTTCCATAATTAAAGCACCTTTGTTGCTAGTACTTGATTTAATGATAGTTCCTGGCTCGATAGTTAACGTAGCACCTTCTTCGAAGTAAGTATAACCTGTAAGGGTAATTGTACCTTTTCTTACGATTACATGTTGATCTTTTTTATAAGTACCTGTCAAATTCCCGCCGTTAGTAATCTCGATGGTACCTGTTGTTTCTCCGCCTTTGTTATTCTTTTTACATGCGATGAAAGCAACTGCAGTTATTAATACTGCTACAAAAGAGTGTTTTAATTTCATATTTTTTATTTTTTTGTAAAATTATCTTTAGTATGTTATGTGTAGATTACCAATGCATTAAGGTTTTCTTAACACTCTTAACATTTAAGTTTTATTTTGATAATGAAAAGTTATAATTGAAACCAAGCGTAAAGTTGGTGCCGAAACGAGTGGAGATATATTGCTTGTCAATATTTGAATTATATCCATTTTTGTCATCCATATTTAAGTAGAATATGCTCTTTTGATTTAAGACATCTCCAACGTTTAGCTTTATTTCCGCTCTGTTCTTGATTAGCTTTTTACTTATCTGAAAGTCGACAACGTTCCGCGAATTTTCCCAAATATTTGGGATTAATGAGTTTCCAACTAATGCAATACGCTCCCCAATTCTATTGTATAATGCTGTAACGGAAACGCCACTCTTATCATTTGCGTACTGCAATCCTGCGTTGATCAAATATGGGGATTGACCTTGCAACGGTCTTGCTTTTAAACCTAAAGAACCAAGTTCTACTTCAGATTTGATGTAGCTAACATTTGCAAATGCGGTAAGATCTTTAAAAAATGCTCCTCCAATTACATCTAGCCTTTTTCTAAGATCAATCTCCACTCCGTAAGAAGTAGCCTTCCCAATATTCGTAAAATTGATTTGTCTACGTTCAGGAGTCCCCCCTTCATCTAGTGCTTGTTCAATTGCATTATTAAAATCTTTGTAAAAAACTGAGAAGGTAAATGTCTCACCAGCTTTAGGATAAATTTCATATCTCAAATCAGCATTATTAATAGTACCTCTTTCTAATGAAGGGTTACCTAATGTAGATGTTTGGGCCACAAAATCGTAAAACGCGAAGGGAGCTAATTCTCGTAATTCTGGCCTAGATACTGTTCTTGAAACAGATGCACGTAAATTGCTTTTATCTGTAAGTGCATATGTATAATTTATCGAAGGCAAGATGTCCGTAAAAGTTTGATCGAAGCTTCTATAGGTTCCACTTAAATCTAAATAATCAATATTCTGATAATAGTTTTCAATCCTTGCTCCCCAAACTAATCTTGATTTATCACCTAATTTATTATCCAACATTAAATAACCTGAATTTAAGAGCGATTGTGCTTGATAAGAATCTGTGTTGCTTGTAAAGTCACTTAAAATAAACCCACCAGTAGAGTTAATATTTTCAGGGGCAAAGATCGACCCTTTTGGTAAGCTTAACAGATAGTTATCCATACTTGCTGATCCAGAAGTATTGAATAAATAATTGAAAATTCTTGCATCAAAATCTCTGGTTTTATACATACTTAACAAACCAGTTTTAAACGTGCTTTTCTTTGAAAGGAAAGTGAAAGGGAGTGAATAATTAACTTGTCCTGAGAAATTATCTTCTTTTAAAGAAGAGAAAAATCTACGGCTATTTCTATCAACTACGTTATATGTTGTAGAAGTTGGCCCTCCTATTTGACGGTAGTAGATAGACCGCAAATCTGGCTGACTTCTATTGATCAATGAATAGCTTACGTTCCAGTTGATTTTTTGATCTGCTTTTCCAAACTGATGATCTCCTTCCAGTTGTGTATTGTAGATGGTCTTTTTGGTTAAATCAGAGTTATTAAAACGGAGGTTAGCATCAATGTTTGTATTAAAACCCGTTCTATCCGTATAGGTTTCATCAAAAACATTGTTAAATAGATTCTTAAAACTTAACTTGGTTTTACCTTTTTTATAAGTTACGTTTGCCAATACTCCTACGCTAGTATTGAATATGTATTGTGAGTCGTCGTAATCATAATAAACATCTCTAAAACTGTTTTGGTAATCGTTACGTTGAACCGGATTAATATTTTGTCCGTTTCTATATGAAAGAGAAATAACACTACCTAAAGAGCCTCCATTTTTAAAATCTACACGTTTACCATAATTAATTTGATGGTTTTGAGATGGCAGAGCGGTATACGTTTTCTCCGCATATGGATTAGAAAGTTGTTTGGTTAATTGTGCTTTTTGAGGTGCGCTTAGTGGGTTATATTCTTGGAATGAAGATGGAAAAGTAGATGGAAGATTTCTACTGCCATCTGTAAAGCTAAGATAGTCGTATTTTCCCCTATCATTACCTAAGAAATCTTTAAAGGTTGATTGAGTATTATAACCAAAGCTTGTTGTGAAATTTAAAAAATCTTGGTCTGGAACATCTTTAGTAATTACTTGCACAATACCGCCCGCAAAATCACCTGGCAAATCAGGTGAAGCAGTTTTATGAATAACTAGGTTATCAATTAAGTTCGCTGGAATAATATCAAAAGAAAAAGCTTTTTTATCCGGTTCTGTTGATGGCAACAAAGAATTATTCAACATCGATGTGTTATAACGATCCGCTAAACCTCTAATAACAACAAATTTATTATTTTGGATACTTGCTCCACTTACACGCTTTAGAACTTCAGAAGTATTTCTATCAGGAGACCTTTTAATTAGCTCAGCTGAAATACCACTCGAAATTCTAGCACTATTTTTTTGTTGAAGAAGGAGAGAATTTACTGATTCCTGCTTGTAGTTTCCGGTAATAACTACCTGGTTAAGAGTTTGCGAAGAAGCTTCTTCTAATGTTACATTTAGTGTAGTAACTGTACCGCTTTTAACTTCTACATCTGCTATTTTTTTGGTTGCATAGCTAATGTAAGATACTTCTATTTGATATTTACCAGAAGTTAAACCGCCTAATACATATTTTCCTTCTACATCAGTTCCTACTCCTTTGTTAGTGCCTGCAATTTTTACAGAAACACCAATCAGCGTTTCCCCTGTTTTAGCATCCGTTACAGTTCCTGAAATTTTTCCTGTTCCCTGGGCGAAAACAAGTACACTAGCTAACGCAAACATGATGGTTAGTAGTGCTTTCTTTAGAGTTAATTGTGATTTCAATTTGCCTTATTTTTAATTAGGGCAAAACTATTACCACAATGTTAGCTTGATGTTAGCTCGAAATTACCATTTGTTTACCTACAGGTTAACAAATTGTTAAAGCGCATTGATAGGGCTTTTGTATTAATATTTTAAGCCGATTTTTTTACAGATAAAGTGTATTAACCAAATTGGGCCGATTAACAAAAACTTAACATCTTCTAAAAATGAAGGCTTCTTCCCTTCTATTTTATGGCCAATAAACTGCCCTACCCAAGCCAGTACAAAAATGGCCAAAAATATCATCCAGGCTGCAGGACCATTGTGATACTTTTCCCACGTTTCTATCTGCACAATTCCGTAGCTCATGCCTGCAATGATCCAAATCATGACAAAGAACAAAGTGGGTGATAGCGTAAAGTAATAATACATAGCAAAGGCAATTAGAAAAGATGCCCAGTTAAAGAAGGTTTGATATTGGCCTAAGAATTCCAGTTTCGGAAATGGGATTAACCAAACCAGCCCCAGTAAGCTAAACACAATTAAGGGCACACAAACCCAATGGATCAACTTGTTGGTACCATTTTGGTGGCTTTCGGCATATTTATCAAATAAAATGTCTACTGGCTTTTTTGCTGGGGCTTGTGCTGTGTTATTCATATCCGGTTATTTTGGAATTATAAAAATAAGAAAAGCGATAGAATTCTATCGCTTTTAAATCTAGTATCTTTTAAAACTGTCATTGCTAAGTTTCATGCCGTCACCCTGAATTTATTTCAGGGTCTTTTAAACTGATGCTGAAATAAATTCAGCATGACGGTTTGTTAGATTTCTCCTTCGTCGCCGAAATGACGGTAGATTCAAGAGATTCCTCGCTATGCTAGGAATGACATGATTGTATTACTTTGCAAATGCCACAGAACGGGTTTCTCTAATTACCGTTACCTTGATTTGACCTGGGTAGGTCATTTCAGTTTGGATACGGTTAGAGATGTCGGCTGCCAACAATTCTGCTTGTTGATCGCTTACTCTTTCACTTTCTACCACCACACGTAGCTCTCTACCTGCTTGGATAGCGAAAGTTTTTTCAACGCCTGGGTAAGACATTGCCAATTCTTCCAATTCTTTTAAACGCTTGATGTAGCTTTCTACCACTTCACGACGGGCACCTGGACGCGCACCAGAAATAGAGTCACATGCTTGGATAATTGGAGAAATCATCGAAGTCATCTCAATTTCGTCGTGGTGGGCACCAATAGCATTACACACTTCTGGATGCTCTTTATATTTTTCAGCCAATTGCATCCCCAAGATAGCGTGTGGCAATTCTGGGTTATCATCAGGCACTTTACCAATATCGTGTAAAAGGCCGGCACGTTTAGCAAGTTTAGCGTTTAAGCCCAACTCTGCGGCCATAGTTGCGCAGAAATTGGCTACCTCGCGTGAGTGTTGCAATAGATTTTGTCCGTATGATGAACGATAACGCATACGTCCTACCATTCTGATCAGTTCTGGGTGTAAACCATGGATGCCTAAATCAATGACCGTACGTTCACCAATCTCGATAATTTCGTCTTCAATTTGTTTTTTGGTTTTGGCTACAATCTCTTCGATACGTGCGGGGTGAATACGACCATCGGTTACCAAACGGTGTAGTGCCAAACGGGCAATCTCTCTTCTTACCGGATCAAAACCTGAAAGAATAATCGCCTCCGGGGTATCATCCACAATGATCTCAATACCGGTAGCTGCTTCTAAGGCACGGATGTTACGGCCTTCCCTACCAATTACACGGCCTTTAATCTCGTCATTATCAATATGGAAAATAGATACCGAGTTTTCAATAGCAGCCTCGGCAGCCGTACGTTGGATAGTTTGAATCACTACCTTTTTAGCTTCTTTACTTGCAGTAAGTTTTGCTTCGTCAACAATATCCTTCACCTGCATTAAAGCTTGCGAACGAGCTTCCGACTTCATGTTCTCTACCAATTGGTTTTTAGCTTCTTCGGCACTTAATCCTGCTATGGTTTCCAATTGTTGTACATGCTGATTTTTCAATAGGTCTACTTCTTCCTGCTTTTTTACTGCTAATGCAGTTTGCTTTTCGAAGTTATCTTTTTGCTTATCTAGATCTTGTTCTTTTCTACTTACATTTTCCAAACGCTGGTTAAGCGATTGTTCTTTTTGTTTAATGGAATTTTCACGTTGTGAAACTTCGCTATTGCGACTTTGTACTTGTTGTTCGTGTTCGCTTTTTAATTGTAGGAATTTCTCCTTAGCTTCTAATAATTTGTTCTTCTTTAAAATCTCGGCATTGTTTTCGGCATCTTTCAATATCTTTTTCGCCTTTGCCTGAGCCGCCACTTCCTGCTGCTTTAAGAGGTTGCGCAGCAGGTACCTGCCAATGACCACACCAACAATTAAGCTGGCGAGTATGCATCCTACTATTCCTAATATTTCCATTGTACTTTTGGTGTTTTTAATGGACTGGAGCTATCGTAACCGATGGTTCCATTGTTCCCGTGTTGTTTTTAAGGTCCCACCTTTGCTGATGGTTCCATTGTTTGTTGTTTGTTTAGTGATGGTTTTAACGCCATCGATATTCTTCGTAAAAAAAAAAGCCGTAGCTAAATTTCAATGTTCCTTTACCAATTGTTGGTGTAAATTAAATGAAACATAAAAATTTAGCCACGGCCAAATTATAGCTATAGTAAACCTAGGGACTATGCCCCATGAGGTTAATAAAGAACTTTTTTATTTAGCGAAAAACCCGTTCAATAAACTATCTAACTCTTCCACTTTATCGGCTACGCTGGTATCTTGGTTTTGCACTTTGTGCTCGGCTTTTAAAACTGCCGTGGCATAATGCAAAACTGCCATTGATAACAAGTCTTGTTTATCTCTAACCGCATAATTTTCTTGGTAGTCTTTTATGCGCTCGTTGATAATCTTTGCCGCTCGTCTCACGATTTCCTCTTCTTCCATACTTACCTTTAAAGGGTATATACGGTCGGCGATAGTTATTTTAATCGAGATTTCTCCCATTTTTAGCTTTGTTTCAATTAATCTGCATGCTTATTTTTTAAGCAATACTACACACTTATCAATTTCACGCACAAATTCGTTAATTTTTTGCTTTATATCAAGTGTCTTTTCACTTGTTCCTTCAATACTCTTTGCTAATTTGAGCACTCTTATCTTCTCATCAAGCTCTAAATGTGTACTTTTGGCCACATCTAATGCCTGTTTTTGTTGCTTATTTTCTGCTTTCAAGAGTTCATTTTCCTCTTGTAGGGCATGACAAAGAGCAATCAGCCTATCCGTTTTTTGCAGTACACTATTGAGTTGATCTACTACAGTAGCCATTTTGTTACGGGTTAAGGGTTGTGAGTTGTAAGCTACATGCTATTTGCCGGCAACTTTTAACACTCAACTTTCAACATTTTTATCTTATTTCTGCGTTGGCAGTTTGGGCTAAGTTAACAATAATCTTTTGCATAATTGCATCTATCTGTTTATCGGTCAAAGTTTGCTCCTCATCCTGTAAGGTAAAATTCAAAGCGTATGATTTCTTACCTTCAGGCAGCTTATCTCCTTGATAAACGTCAAACACCTGCACGTTTTTAATCAATTTACGCTCTGCTTTAAAAGCAATAGTTTTCAATTGCTCAAAAGTAACGGCCTGATCTACCAATAAAGAAAGATCTCTTCTAACCGCAGGATATTTTGGCACTTCTTTATTGATGATTTTATTTTTCTTCAAAGCATCTAACACAAATGCCCAGTCAAAATCAGCATAGAAAATATCTTTACTTAAACCTGCTTTCTTTTTATCAGCAGCGGTAACAGCACCAAAGCTCACCAAGGTTTTATCGCCCCTAAAATATTTAAGGCCATAAGCAAAGTTTTCATCACTGATTTCGTCTGTTTGATAGTTGGCAATGCCCAAACGGCTTACCACAGCATCTACTGTTGCTTTTAAGTTATAAAAGGTAGATGGTGTTGATTGCTGGTTCCATTGCTCACTTTGTTTAGCTCCGCTAATGATTACCAATAGACGTGGACGCTCTACATATTTCTCATTAATAAGATGGTAAGTTTTACCAAACTCATAAAATTTGATATCTGCGTTTTTACGGTTAACGTTGTAAGCTACACTTTCTAAGGCAGGTTGTAACAAGCTTTGGCGCATAGCATTTAAATCTGAACTTAGCGGATTCAAAATCTGAACTGCTTCTTCCCCATTTTTAGAATTGGCCAAACGAGTCAACGAATTACACCAAATTTCGATGAAACCGTTAGCGGTAAGCATGTCGGCTACTAAGTTCTGTACATTCTCTTTATTAGGTTTAACAGTATAGGCTAATGAAGCATTTACTTTTGACGGAATGTGGATATTGTTATAACCGTAGATACGCAATACTTCTTCAGTAATATCGCACTCACGGGTTACATCTACTTTGTAGGCTGGCACTCGCAAATCTAAACCTTCGGAGGTTTCAGTTGCAATGCTAATGCCTAACGCGGTAATAATTTCTTTAATTTCTGTTGTTGGAATGTCCTGACCGATCAGATCAATCACATTTTGGTATTTAATGGCTACTTCAAATGGATTGCTTTTTACTGGGTAGATATCCGAAATAGCTGATGAGATTTCGCCTCCAGCAATTTCTTTGATCAACAATGCTGCACGTTTAAGTGCCAAAACAGTCATTTCTGGATCGGTTCCACGTTCAAAACGGAATGAGGCATCGGTTTTCAACGCATGTCTTTTAGATGTTTTACGTACCGAAACGGCATTAAAATAAGCACTTTCTAAAAATACATTAGTAGTTTGCTCAGTTACACCTGAACCAATTCCACCAAATACACCAGCAATACACAAAGGTTTTTCGGCATCGCAAATCATTAGATCTTCGGCAGAAAGCTTACGTTCTACTCCGTCCAAAGTAACAAAAGGCGTTCCTTCTGCACATTTTTTCACAATGATCTTTTTGCCAGCAATTTGATCGGCATCAAAAGCATGTAGAGGCTGCCCCAATTCATGCAATACATAATTGGTAGCATCTACAATATTATTAATTGGACGTAGGCCAATTACTTTAAGTTTATCTTTTAGCCAATCTGGAGACGGTTTCACCGTTACTCCACTAATGCTTACACTGCTATAACGTGGACAAGCATCGGCAGCTTCTACTGCTACTGCTATATTTAGTTTCTCGTTTTCAACTGCAAAGGCATCTATCTTTGGTAATTCGTAACTGGTACGTAAATAAGCGGCCAAATCTCTAGCCACCCCTAAATGCGAAGCAGCATCTGCACGGTTTGGTGTTAAACCAATTTCGTACAGATAATCATCATCAACATTAAAGTATTTTTTAGCTTCAAGCCCTATTGGTGCATCTTCTGCCAATACCATAATTCCAGCATGGGAACCACCTAAACCAATTTCATCTTCAGCACAAATCATTCCTTCAGATACTTCGCCTCTAATTTTAGATTTATTGATTTTAAAAGGTTCGCCCTCATTTGGATATACCGTAGTTCCTACAGTTGCTACCACCACTTTCTGTCCAGCAGCTACGTTTGGCGCTCCACAAACAATTTGTAGCAACTCTGGCCCGCCTACATTTACTTTGGTTACACTTAGTCGATCTGCGTTAGGGTGCTGTGTACGTTCTTCAACATACCCAATGACCAAACCTTCCAATCCACCAGGGATAGTTTGCACTTTCTCTAAGCTTTCTACTTCCAAACCTACGTTGGTAAGAATCAAAGAAATTTCCTGAGGAGTTTTGTCAGTTTCAATAAATTGTTTAAGCCAGCTATATGATATTTTCATTTTGGAGTATCAAGTATTTAGTATCGAGTATCGAGTATCAAGACATTTGCAGATACCTTCACGTCTAAAAAATAAAATGCAAAGATATTATTTATAAAGCTAAAGGAGAAGGAATGAGACTTACGAAGTTAGCTTTTTTCATACTTGTAAAGTTTTCGAAACTTCGCAAGTACTGACATCGAAACGAGTTAAAAGAACAATTTCGCAAAAACAGGCAAGTGGTCTGAAAAATAACGTTGATCTTTGCTATCAGTAATCACTCCATATTTCTGCACCTTGAAACCTTTGTTGATAAAGATATAATCGATCCTATCTTTTAGAGGGCTATCAAACTTGAAGCCATTGAAAGTGCCTTCAGGGCCGTAAGGTGGCTCAACACTTACCTCTTTACTATCACTTAAAAATGATTTGATTGTTGCAATGGCATCTGTCTCAGGGGTTACGTTCAAATCTCCCGTATAAACCACAGGTAATTTCGGAGCAATTTCTTGTATTTTTTGTTTGATCAGCTTGGCCGACTCTATCCTTGCCTGTACACCAACATGGTCATAATGTGTATTGAAAACCAAGAACTCCTTTTTATTAAGTTTATCATATAATCTAACCCAAGTGCACACTCGATTAAACATAGCATCCCAGCCCTTGCTAGGCACACTTGGTGTTTGCGAAAGCCAAAACACTCCACCATCTTTTTTGGTGAATCTACTTTTGTTATAGAAAATAGGAGAAAACTCTCCCTTACGCTGACCGTCATCACGGCCCGCTCCTACTGCTTCAAAACCAGAATTTTCCAAAATGGCATCAAATTGTTCAGCTAAGGCTTCTTGGGCGCAAAGAATATCTACCTCATGAAATTTAACTAAAGCTTTTACATTATCCTTTCTTTTACTCCAGGCATTAACACCATCTTTCTCCGTACTGTACCTCACATTGTAGGTCATCACATTTAAGGCATTTTTCTGTGCATTTAATTGGACACTTACCAGTATCAATAACAGGATAATTATATTTCGTTTCATTTCGATTTCGGATTTGCTTCCAAATGTAAAAATTCAAAACTTATATTAAGTTAAGCCAACATTAAAAAGTTCAAATCCTTTTTTACTTCTTAAATATATCCTTCGTCAGCAAGGCTCAAAAAACTATTGTTGTAAACAATGACATGATCAAAAACCTTAATTTCCATCAGTTTACCCAATTCAACAAGCTTTCGGGTAATATCCACATCAGAATTACTTGGCTTTAAATTTCCAGAAGGATGGTTATGGACTAAAACCATAGACGTAGCTCCGTGCTCTATGGCTATTTTAAAAACCATTTTTGGATCTATGATAGTGCCTGCCTGCCCACCTTTGCTCATGAAATGCTTTCCTATCATTACATTAGCTCGGTTCAACAATAACAACCAAAATTCTTCATGGGGCAAATCTGCCAAATCAGTCTTGACAATTTTAAAGGCATCAACAGAAGAAAGGATTTTTTGTACTACAGTAGCACTGGCACCATTCCTCCGTCTACCAAGTTCTAAAGCTGCCACAATAGCTATTGCTTTTGCCTCGCCAATTCCCTTAAATTTTGAAAGCTCTTTTATGCCTAACTGAGAAAGTTTATCGAGATCATTTTTACAAGAAGAAAGGATTCGCTTACTAAGATCAACAGCCGTTTCGTTCTTGTTTCCAGAACCTATCAAAATGGCAATCAATTCGGCATCGGTCAGCTGCCTTCTACCTTGTTGTAATAGTTTTTCTCTAGGACGGTCGGCTTCCGCCCAAGCTTTAATGCCGAGTTTGTTTTCATAGTTAGACATAGATGTATAAATTATTTAGAGTAAAATCTCAGTAAGCCTTTTATCAAGCTCTTCTCCTCTTAAATTCAAAGCAATTATTTTTCCTTCTTTGTCAATTAATATATTTGCTGGAACCGACAAAATACTGAACATACTTGAAACTTCATTTTGCCAACCCTTCAGATCGGAAACCTGCTTCCAAGTTAAACCATCTGCCGATATCGCTTCTAGCCAATTATCTTTTTTACTATCTAATGAAACACCCAAAATTTCGAAGTTTTTATCTTTAAATTTCTTATAAGCTTTCAGCAAATTGGGATTTTCTTCTCTACAAGGGACGCACCATGAAGCCCAAAAATCTACCAATACATATTTTCCTTTCAAATCAGCAATATTTAGCATCTTACCGTCAAGGTCTCTCTGCGAAAATGATGGCAGTAATTCGCCGACTTTTAGTTTATATTTAGTAAATGCCGCATTTTTGACGCTGATACCATAAGATGTGTTTTTTACTTCTTCGCTAAAATTATCATAGAACGCTTTCAACTTATCTTTAGCTATGAAATTTTTATACCAGCTGAGCAAGATGCTTTTTTCTATATCAGAATGACTTTTTTCCACAAAAGAAAGTACTATCTCTTGCCCTTTCTTTTTTCCTTCTTCTTTTGAAGAAACCAAGCCCTTCATTTCGTCTTTTAATTTATCAAACTCTCCTTGAAAAGCATTTCTTTGAAGAAAATTCACTTTTGTCAACAAAAATGTGCGAAAACTTTTATTTGTCACCGTATCCAACTCTAAGATGGTCGGCTTTTCGCCTACATACACTGTAAAAGAAGGAACTACAACATCTTTAGATAGGTTTTTAAAATCTACCCAAAGATTAACAGCCATTGGGAATTCGGCTTTACCTGTATATTTAAACTTTCCATCTACTACAAGAAGAGAATCTACCAGCTTATCTTCATAAAACACCTTCAACATTCCGTTTACCGGTGTTTTATACTTACCAGATATTTCAAACTTTGCCTGAGCAAAAACGAGACTGCTTATAAGGGAAACAACTAAAAGGAGCATTATTTTTTTCATCGCATTTTTTTTTAAAAATAAAAAAACGGCATCATCTTTCGATGATGCCGTTCCTAATATCGTTTAAAAAAGCGACTATTTCAAGTTGTTAACAAACTTGGTTAATTTTGCTTTATTGTTAGAAGCTTTGTTTTTGTGGATTACGTTCTTTTTAGCTAAACGATCTAACATTGAAATTACTTTAGGAAGTAACTCTAATCCTGTTTTTTTATCTTCAGCAGCACGCAATCTTTTGATAAAAGTACGTGTAGTTTTAGCTTGATATCTGTTACGTAAACGTTTTGCAGCGTTTGCTCTAATTCTTTTTAATGCCGATTTATGATTTGCCATTGTTTAGCCTTTTATTTCTTCTCTGTTTTATTTTCGGACTGCAAATATAGAGGTATTATTCTTAAATACAAAATGGTTTTGAAAAAATATTTTTACGACACAATTCCCGCAAGAAACCATTGAGTTTGAAACTTTTGCATATTTGCCGTATTTTGAGAACAAATTTAGTTTTTTGGCACAAAATTAGTGCAAAAAGCCTCAAAGTATTATTTTTGAAAAAAACTATAGAATTAGTGAAGAAACGTATCGCCATTTTTGCTTCAGGATCAGGATCAAATGCTCAAAAAATTATGGAGCATTTCAAACGTAGTACAGAGGCAGAGGTTGCCCTTATATTAACCAACAACCCAGAATCGTACGTACTGCAAAGAGCCGATAGCTTTGAAATCCCCTCCCACATTTTCGACAGAAATGAGTTTTACCATACCGACGAAGTGGTTGACTTATTAAAAAACCTGGACATAGACCTTATTGTACTAGCAGGTTTTTTATGGCTTATCCCTCAAAACCTAATCAAAGAATACCCAGGAAGAATTATTAACATACACCCTGCCCTATTACCTAAATTTGGCGGCAAAGGCATGTATGGCGACCGTGTCCATCAAGCGGTAATAGCGGCCAATGAAACCGAAGGCGGCATCACCATTCACTATGTAAATGAGCATTACGACGAAGGTGAGTTTATTTATCAGGCAAAATATCGCATTGAAAAAGACGACAACCTTGAAATGATCAAATTCAAAGGACAGCAATTAGAACACTTGCACTATCCTAGAATTGTAGAAACCTTGATCAGGAAAATAAAGAAGTAATAAAAATTGCTAAATTGTAAGATTGAAATTGCTGCACATCTGGCCAACAATTAAAACAATTTAGCAATAGAACATTTTTCTTTTAAAACCTCCTCTAAAAATCGTCTCATTTTCATACCTTTGCGGCTCAAAACAATACCCTCAAAATGAGCCAATCAGTAAAGATCAAAAACGCCTTAATTTCAGTTTATTACAAAGATGGTTTAGCGCCATTAGTTGAGTACCTTGGTAAGCAAGGTGTAACCTTATTTTCTACCGGTGGAACCGAGCAGTTTATTAGAGACTTAAACGTTCCCGTTACCGCAGTGGAAGACTTAACCAGCTACCCTTCTATTTTAGGTGGACGTGTAAAAACACTACACCCTAAAGTATTTGGTGGCATTTTAAACCGTAGAAATTTAGCTGGCGATCAAGAGCAAATTGCTCAATACGAAATCCCAGAAATTGACCTGGTGATTGTAGATCTTTATCCTTTTGAGGAAACCGTTAAAAATGGCGGTACCGATGAAGAAATTATCGAGAAGATAGACATTGGCGGCATCTCTTTGATCAGAGCTGCTGCTAAAAACTTCAATGATGTAGTAATTATTGCTTCCAAAGATGATTACTCTACATTGTTAGCGCAATTAGAAGAGCAAGATGGTGCTACTACTTTGGCACAACGTAAAGCTTTCGCGAAAAAAGCGTTCCACACCTCATCACATTATGATACGGCTATCTTCAATTATTTTAATAATGAGGAGCCTTTAAACGTGTTTAAACAAAGTATTGCTAGTGCGCAAACTTTGCGTTACGGCGAAAACCCTCACCAATCAGGAGTTTTTTATGGCGATTTGAACGAAATGTTCACTAAGCTTAACGGTAAGGAGTTAAGCTACAACAACCTGGTTGATGTGGATGCTGCCGTAAGTTTAATTGATGAGTTTGAAGAACCTACTTTTGCTATCTTGAAACACACTAACGCCTGCGGTGTAGCTTCTAGAAGCACTGTGAAACAAGCTTGGATTGATGCCTTGGCTTGCGATCCAGTTTCTGCTTTTGGTGGAGTTTTAATTGCTAATAGAGAAATTGATTTGGCTACAGCCGAAGAAATCAACAACTTATTTTTTGAGGTATTAATTGCGCCTAGCTATGAACAAGCTGCTGTTGATTTGTTTAAGGCGAAGAAAAATCGCGTCATCTTGAAACGCAACTACGTAGAGTTAAACAAAAAACAGTTTAAAACTTTATTGAACGGTGTAATTGAGCAGGATAAGGATTTAATTATCGAAGGTCCTGAGCAAATGAAACCGGTTACCGAGATATTACCAACTGCTCAAGAACTGAAAGACTTATATTTTGCCAATAAAATTGTAAAACACACTAAATCAAACACTATTGTTTTGGTTAAGAATGATGTGTTAATTGCTAGTGGCGTTGGGCAAACTTCGAGGGTAGATGCTTTAAGACAGGCAATTGAAAAAGCGGCTTCTTTTGGTTTTAGTGTAAAAGGTGCAGCCATGGCTTCTGATGCTTTCTTCCCTTTCCCTGATTGTGTGGAGATTGCCGCTGATGCCGGCATTACCGCTGTATTGCAACCAGGTGGCTCTATTAAAGATGCTGATTCTGTAGCAAAAGCTAATGAAAAAGGCATTGCAATGGTAACTACTGGGGTAAGGCATTTTAAGCACTAGTTTAGGAATCAGTACCCAAAAAGCACGAACCATTCCTAAGAACTTCTCTCTGCCTTTTGGGAGAGATGCCAACAGGCAGAGAGGGACTTACCTATCTCGTCATTGCGAGGAGGCACGACGAAGCAATCTTTAAGCAACTTAAAAAGGTTGTGAGTTTTTAGCAGGACCTAAAGTTAGCTAAACCCGACTGGAGCGGAAATACTTTTTGGCTAAAGTTCAATGCATGCGTCAGGCTGAGTTTATCGAAGCCCATGTAAGCGATGAAACAGATCCTTCGACAAGCTCAGGATGACAGGGGTTATCAAAAAGATTGTAGCGTAAAGCGGGACGAACTTTAAAAAGCACTACAGGTTTTGATTTTCGAATAGAAAAAAGAAACTTAATATAATATTTTGTCTAATTTTACATTTAGGATATTAGACATATTTGTTAATACATACAATAACATACCTCATACATGGGATTATTTAATTGGTTTACGCAGGAAGTTGCCATTGACCTTGGTACCGCGAACACCCTTATTATACATAACGATAAAGTAGTAGTTGATGAGCCTTCGATAGTGGCTTTTGACAGACAAACCAATAAAATTATAGCCATTGGTCGCCAAGCGATGCAAATGGAAGGTAAAACCCACGATAACATTAGAACCGTAAGACCTTTGAAAGATGGTGTAATTGCAGATTTCAATGCTGCTGAGGCCATGATCAAAGGAATGATCCGCATGCTGAACGGTGGCAAAGGTTGGATGTTCCCTTCGTTGAGAATGGTAATCTGTATTCCATCGGGTATTACCGAGGTAGAAAAACGTGCGGTTAGGGATAGTGCCGAAATTGCAGGTGCCAAAGAAGTTTACTTGATACACGAGCCTATGGCCGCTGCTGTGGGTATTGGTATTGACGTAGAAGAACCGATGGGTAACATGATCATCGATATTGGTGGTGGTACTACCGAAATTGCAGTAATTGCTTTATCTGGTATCGTGTGTGATCAGTCTATCCGTGTAGCTGGAGATAACTTCGACTCGGATATTGTGAACTATATCCGCCGTCAACACAACATCATGATTGGTGATCGTACTGCAGAGAAAATCAAGATTGAAGTTGGCGCTGCATTGCCAGAATTGAGCGATCCTCCTGCTGATTTTGCAGTTCAAGGTCGTGATTTAATGACTGGTGTACCTAAACAGATTACGGTTTCATATACTGAGATTGCACACTGCTTGGATAAGTCAATCTCGAAAATTGAGGAAGCTATTTTGAAAGCGTTGGAGATTACTCCTCCTGAACTTTCGGCCGATATTTACCAAACGGGTATCTACTTAACTGGTGGTGGTGCTTTGTTACGTGGCTTGGATAAACGTGTGGCTGCAAAAACTAAATTGCCTGTTCACGTAGCCGAAGATCCACTACGTGCGGTAGTACGCGGTACTGGTATCGCCTTGAAAAACATTGGAAATTATAAATTCTTAATGCAATAAGGGGATTTACGAATGTAGATTTTAAATTTACAATTGATGAATAGCGATATCTTAAAAGCGAGAACGAAAGCATATTCAATATCGATTGGTAAATTAATCATCGACCTTCCCCATAATGTATTAAATAAAAATTATTCGAATCAGCTAGTTAGATGCTCAAGCTCTGTTGGTGCAAATTATAGGGCGGCTTGCAGGGCAAAATCAACCGCTGATTTTTTGAATAAGCTAAAAATTGTTGAAGAAGAACTAGATGAAACGATGTTCTTTCTTGAATTGTTGCTAGAATTTAATCCTAACTTAAAAGGAGCTATTCAAGAAAATTGGGATGAAGCAAGTGAGCTTCTAGCTATCATTGTTGCATCTATTGTTACTATTCGCAAGAACGAACAAAATCGTAAATTGTAATTCTAAAATCGTAAATATAAAATGCGTAACCTTTGGATTTTTCTTAGCAGATACAACGCATTTTTCTTTTTTATCATCTTTTTTGCCGTTGGTATTATTTTAACGATTAGAAATAATGTGTACCAACGAAGTGTGACTTTTAGTTCTACCAACGAAGTTGTAGGCACAGCTTACAAGCGCCTAAATGTAATTAAACGTTATTTGAACCTGGTACAGGTAAATGATAGTTTAGCGGCAGAAAATGCAGCGCTAAAAACGCAGCTACTTTCTATAACTGGCACCGACAGTACTCAGGTTACTAAAGTAAAAGATACGATTAACCACCAGCAATACACGTTGATAGCCGCTAAAGTTTTCAAAAACTCGGTTACGCTGACTAACAACATCATCACCATCAACAAAGGCATTAAAGATGGGATTACGAAAGATATGGCGGTAATTTCTCCAGGAAAAGGTGTAGTTGGTTTTATAGAAAATGTATCTGAAAACTTTGCCACAATACGGCCTTTGCTTAACCAAGAAACAGCGATCAGTGTAGTACTTAAAAAAGACAACGCTTTTGGTAGCTTGGTTTGGGGAGACAGTAATTTCGATTATCGCAAAGCATATGTAAAAGAAATTCCTAACCACTATAAGGTAAAAATTGGCGATACAATTATTACCTCAGGTTCTGGGGGATTCCCTAGAGGCATAGAAGTAGGTAAAGTAACTAATACCAATGTGAGTACAGGTGATAGCTTTATGACATTGGAAATTACGTTATTTAACAATTTTAGCACGTTGCAATTTGTATACGTAGTGAAGGATAAATTTGCAGAAGAAGTAAAATCTTTACAGTCAGAGGTAAAAAATGAACAGTAGAGCTATACTAGTAAATATATTTAGATGGATTGTACTGTTGTTTATACAGATTTTTCTGTTGCGCAACATGGCATTTTACAATCTATCAACACCTTTTATTTATGTGCTATTCATTTTGGTATTGCCTTTTCACATACCAAACCTGCTACTGTATATCATTGCTTTCATTACGGGCCTAACTCTTGATGCCTTTTACGACACCCTAGGTGTACATACAAGTGCTTGCATAGCTTTGGCTTTTGTAAGGATACTTTTCATTTCTGTGAGTTTAAACAGAGAATCTATTGACGAACCTGAGCCTTCTTTAGGAAATATGGGCTTTAGGTGGTTTTCTTTATATGCGGTATTGTGTATTTTTGCTCATCACATCGTGTTGTTTTTCCTAGAAGCTTTTAAATTTACATCACTAACTTATACTTTAGGAAGGACTTTATTGAGTGTGGTATTTACACTATTTACTGTGTTATTGGTAGAGTTTATCTTCCACAATAGAAAATCGGCTTAATGGACCAACTGTTTAATAGAAAATATATCATACAGGGCTTATTTGTGCTGGTTGCACTTATCTTGTTAGGTAGGCTTTTTTATATACAGGTAGCCAGCGATAAATATTTTCTAGATGCCAACAACAATGCTTTGCGCAAGAAATTTATTTATCCTGCCCGTGGTGTAATTACTGATCGCAATGGCAAGGTGTTGGCTCAAAACCAACCTACCTACGATTTAATGGTTACCCCCAATGAAGTAAAACCTTTTGATACGCTTTCCCTTTGCAATATTATAGGGATTACGATGGGGGATTTCAGAGAGAAATTTCGTAAAGCAAAAGTTTACTCTAAATATCAAGCGTCAATATTTCAAAAATTACTTTCCGTAGAAACTTATGCGATGCTACAGGAAAGGATGGCAAATTACAAGGGCTTTTACGTGCAAAAAAGAACCATCCGTTATTACCCAGACAGTATAGGCGGGCAGTTGTTAGGCTACATTAAAGAAGTAAATCAAAGGGAGATTGATAAGTTTGAAGGATATTATAGACGAGGAGATTACATCGGAAAATCGGGCATTGAGAAACAATATGAAGTTGAATTAAGAGGCCAGAAAGGGATTGAACGTATACTTTACAATGCTCACAATGTGCCCCAAGGCAGGTATGCCGATGGAAAATTTGACTCTTTAGCTATAGCTGGTGACCAACTCACCACTACTATCAGTGTTGAAATACAGAAATTAGGCGAACAACTTTTAAACAACAAAGTAGGGAGTATTGTGGCCATTGAACCCGCTACCGGAGAAATATTAGCTTTTGTGAGTAGCCCAGGTTACGACCCAAACAAAATGGTTGGACGCGAAACTGGCGTTAATTACCAGCAACTATCAGCCAACCCCTACCGGCCGTTTTTTATTCGTCCGATAAAAGGTCGCTATTCTCCTGGTTCGGCATTTAAACCTTTAGATGCCCTTATCGCATTACAAGATGGTGTGGTAGACGAAAACTCGACTTTTAATTGCCCTGGTTATTATATTGCGGGCAATAGAAGATTTAAGTGCGAGCACGTTGATGGAAATATTGCCTTACGTAGAGGTATCGCTCGTTCCTGCAACACTTACTTTTGGAGTATTTTCGCTAAAATGATGCTGAAAAAAGGCTATAAAAATCAACATAAAGCCTATGATGAATGGCAGGAAAAAGTACGCAAATTTGGTATTGGAGGTACTTTAGGAATTGATTTCCCAGGTGAAAGTGCTTATAAATTATTTACAGCTGAAGACTACACCAAACGTTACAGCAAATATTGGGGCTATACCACTATCTTATCCGTAGGTATTGGGCAAGGCGAAATTACGACCACCCCGCTCCAAATGGCTAATATTATGGCTATTATCGCTAATAGAGGATATTTCGTTAAGCCTCACTTGGTAAAGGGAATTGGCGACGATAGGCACATCGACCCAAAATATAAAGAAAAACACTACGTGGGTATTAATGCCAAGCACTTTGAACCGGTGATTGATGGCATGCAGGACGCGGTTAACTCTCCCTGGGGGACAGCAACAGAATCTCGTATTCCCAATATTTTAATGTGTGGTAAAACCGGAACCGTACAAAACGTACATGGTAAAAACCACTCGGTTTTCATTGGCTTTGCCCCTCGTGATAACCCCAAAATTGCCATTGCCGTAATCGTAGAAAATGGGGGTTATGGTGGTGCCTATGCTGCGCCAATAGCCAGCTTTATTACAGAGAAATATCTTACAGATAGTTTGAAAGGCCGAAGAATTAACGGCGCTACCATTGAGCAGTACAAATCAGCCAATTTGCTACCTATTTTAAAGGACAAATTACCTAAGTTGAAATCTAAGACAGACACCAGCAAAGTAGACACGGCTAAAAAGTCAGCTCCGCTAAAAACTGCCACAGTAAATAACCAATTCAACAAAGTAGCCACAGCACCTAAGAATAATGCAACCACAGAATAACAGATTTTTCTTTAATGTTGATTGGGTCACCATATTAATTTATATGGCGCTGTGTGCCATTGGCTTTGTTAATATTTTTTCTGTACAATATGACCCTGATAAATCAGAAGCTTTTAGTTTCGCGGCTGAATATGGAAAGCAACTGATTTTCATCATCTCTGCATTGGTTCTGGGTTTATCTATCTTATTATTCGATTCAAAATTTTTCAGCGTTTTTGCACCCATTGTTTATAGCGTAACCATTATTTTATTGCTAGCTGTTTTGGTCATTGGCAGGAACGTGGGTGGTAACCAAGCTTGGATTCCCATAGGTTCGTTTAGGTTACAGCCTTCTGAATTTGCAAAATTTGGTACCGCCCTCTTGTTGGCCAGATACATTAGCTCTTTTAACGTTAAACTAAATTCGTTAAAACCTATTTTAATTTGTGCGGCAATTATTGTGCTGCCCATGGTCTTGATCATGCTTCAGCCTGATGCTGGTTCCATGTTGGTATTTCTTTCTTTCATGTTCCCTCTTTATCGAGAAGGTTTACCTGGCAACTTATTAATTATTTTTTGGGGCGCGGTATTATTGTTTATTCTTAACCTATTTGTTTCTCCATCCATACTTATTCTTGCTATTTTAATTATCGGTGGGTTATTTGCCTACAATGCAAGAAAAAGAGTACAAAAGATAATCAACATCGGTATCATTACCCTAATCGCCATCTGTTATTTATTTGTGGCTAAATATTTATTTGAAAATGTTTTAAAGCCTCATCAACGTACACGTATAGAATTGATTTTAGGATTAACTAGCGATAATCGAGGTGCGGGATATAACGTTATCCAATCAAAAATTGCTATTGGTGCTGGGCAGCTTACTGGACGAGGATATTTAGAAGGCACACAAACCAAATATGGTTATGTGCCCGCTCAAAGTACCGACTTTATCTTTTCAACTATTGGTGAAGAATGGGGCTTTGTAGGTTGCTTTGTGGTGATTGGGCTCTATTGCTTCTTATTGCTTAGAATTGTGAACATGGCGGAGCGACAGCGTTCTGTATTTTCACGGGTATATGGCTACAGTATTGCCTGCATCTTATTTTTCCACGTTTTTATCAATATCGGGATGACCATTGGAATCATGCCTGTAATTGGTATTCCGTTGCCTTTTATCAGTTATGGGGGTTCCTCGCTATGGAGCTTTACCATATTGCTGTTCATTTTCCTGAAATTGGATTCGAACAGGATGGGTTTTATATAGTGGCTAGGAACTAGTGGATAGTGATTAGTAAATAATTAAACATCCAACTAATACCTAACTCCTAGTACCTAATCCTTGAACCTTCTATTCAGCAACAGGTAAAATTTATCAACCGTGGCCTGTTTATCAGCCCAGTTATTTTTTATGGCGTAATTTTTCTGAAAGAAATTATCCGCAGCATCAAAATTTGGCATTTTATTGGCAATGTCTATCGCCTCGGCGTAAGCTAAATTGTAACCATTAAAAAGATCTTTAATGTATAACAATTTATCATTTAAATTAATGGCGGCTTTTAAATCTGAGATGTTATTGCCAGAAGTTTCATTTAGTCTTGTACCAGTATTTTTTCCTGCTAAAATATCGTTCAGTGTAGGTTTGTATTCTGTTTCCACTTCAATAGTAGTGGTTTCGATAGTAAGTTTGCTTACCGCCTCTATCACAGGAGGTACTTCTTCCTTTATTGGCTGTTCAGGAGCAACATTCGAAATTTCTACTTGTTCTTCTTTGTGGACCAAAAAAGGTTCCGGCCCAATTTCATCCTCTTCTAGGTCTTCGGGATTACGGATAAGGTTTTCCTTCACCTTTCTTTTCTGCTCTAAAATCAGCTCCTCTTCCTTGCTCAATGGCCTATCAAATAATTGATCCGCGGTTTTTTCTTCAAAGTCAAACTTGTCCTCTTCCGTATAATCCTCGCTATTTAATATGAACTCAAAAGTTTGATTTGGCTCTTCTTCCAATCTAAACAGCTCTTTTTCATGTTCCACTATGGGTTCAACTTCTTGCACCTCTTCCTCAACCACTAAAGGTTTTTCCTTTTTCTCTTCTATTAGAATTTGTGGTTGCTCTTCTATCAGTTCTTCTTGAAATAGAGGTTCTTCTTTTTCTTCCACATTGGCAAATGTAATGGCCTCCACCTGTTGCACATCTTTTAATTCGTCAACAATTTCTTCGTTAATGATTGGCTCTTCTTGTACTTCAGCCACCGGAAGTGCTAATGGTGCCTGTAAAGGTAAGTTTAACTTTTTGATGATTTGGATATGGTCTGCCAGGAAATTAGCATTTGCTAAAAACAGCTCCAACTCCAGCTCGCTCAATTGTTCAGGGTTTTGAGACAAAAACTGATATTGGTCATTCAATTCGTTAAGTATATTCCCTAGTTTTTTGAAAAGAGCTTCTTGTTTCATCATAATCTTGTAACGAAAGTTTTGGCGTTTTATGTTAATAACTGATAACCAAAAATACTATAAAAATCTTTTATATTTGGCTAAAAATACCTTTACAATGTTATTTAGCGAGCAAAATTTTAGAAGGGGAGAATTTAGTGGGAGTATTGAAGTAATTTGCGGTTCTATGTTTTCTGGCAAGACGGAAGAATTGATCAGAAGATTAAAAAGAGCACAAATCGCTAAATTAAATGTAGAGATTTTCAAGCCAAAAACCGATACTCGCTATGATGATACGGCAGTGGTATCTCACGATTTAAATTCGATACAATCAACACCGGTAGATAGCTCTTCTGCTATTTTATTACTGGGAGCCAACACGCAAGTAGTAGGTATAGATGAAGCCCAGTTTTTTGACGATGAGCTTCCTGAAGTATGCAACACGTTGGCAAAAAAAGGAATTAGAGTAGTAATTGCAGGCTTAGATATGGATTTTTTGGGCAAACCTTTTGGTCCTATGCCTGCATTGATGGCTATTGCAGAGCATGTTACTAAAGTAAATGCGGTATGTATGCAATGCGGAAGTCCTGCAGTTTATTCCTATCGTACCGCCGCGAGCGAAGCTAGAGTACTTTTGGGAGAAAAAGACAGTTATGAGCCTCGCTGCAGGGCTTGTTTCAACACCTTGGGATAACCATCTTGTTATTTCTATTTCGCTACAATCATTTTCTTGGCTTTCTTATAGCTTGGCGTGTTGATTTTATAAGTGTAAATGCCGCTTGCTAAATTGCTTACATCAACATAAAATTGATAGGCGCCTGCATCAAGTGTTCCCTCGGTTACCTTTTTTATTTTTCTACCCAATACATCGTAAATCGTCAAATCGACTTTCGTTTTCTCGGGTAAATCCACTGGAATATAGGTAAAAGCTTTCGCCTGGTTAGGATAATTCTGCCCCAGAGCATATTCCGTAGGGATTATACTGATTGGTTTTTTACCTACTTCTGCATACTTCACCTGTGCAGCATCGCCAATAGTATTCAATTCGCTTTTAGTATCGCCTGCTAAAAATGCATAGGCAATTCTTATCGATTGATTTTTTGGAATTTTATAAGGCCCGCTTCCCAGAGTAAACATCACATCGTAACCGTTAGCAGTATTATGTCCCAAACCTACAGACTGTACTCCGGAAGTTAGTGTTTTGTACTTTTCAGATGTATTAAACACATTATCGGACAGAAAACTATTGGGTACTTGATAAGACAGCGGATAATAAGCTGGTGCTGCCGAATGGTTCAATAATCGTATTCCCGCATACGGATAAGCTGCATTTTTTTTAGCATATACATAGGCCGTTTTGTTTGGCCCGTTATATTCTGTGGCATTGGTCGATGATTCGTCTAAATCCCAATCAGTAAATAGTCCGGTGTAAATATTCTCCAAATCGGCATTGCTGGTATTCATGATTTCATATTCCACCAGTACATATTTGTCATCGGTTACAGTATTAAATGCCCAAACTCTGGAAAGCACCTTTAATCCAATGGGATTATTGGCCGCAGCATCGGTAAAAATACTGGTCCCCTCAAATGGTGCTGTACTATTAGCTACTACCGAAGCAGTTTGTTGTTTCCTAAAATCATCGCTGTAATAATTATCTGTACGAGCGTTGTTCATTACTTGTGTTTCCGACTTAGCAATGAGCAAAGCGGCCTCGTAAAGCATATTTTCATTTTTGTAAATGAAACCAAGACCAGCAGTTGCATTAGCTTTACTATACCCTACCCTGCCATTTGAAGTGAGCGTCGTGCTGATCTGATTAACTGCTACATTAAGATAATCGAGTGCAACGATGGTTTCGAAGCTTTCAGCATCGGTATATGCGCCTGCATTAGCTGAATAATTAAGAGTAAAGGTCAACTTATGGTTTTCTGCTGCATTGGCCAATACTTTCACTTTTATAGGTGTTATTCCTGTTTTGGTTTCTAAGCTATTGATATTTCCAACATTGATGTTTGGATTTACAATTTGTACAAAGGGGCTATTGCTGGTCACGTTTACATTTAATCCGGTAATGGGTATTAAAAAGTTTTTGAGCGCAAATTGCAAAGTTATTTCCGTTCCTGGAGCCCTATTTCCTAAGCTCTGATCACTAATGGTTAGCTGCTGATAACGGACAGAGGCACCTGCCTCAGTTAATGCCCGATACACATTTAATCTACCCCTTCCCAATAAATTAGCATAATTTGGATTTTTATTGTTTATAGGATCGGCAGTGGTACGCAACAACTCTCCTATTTGCAAACCTGAATAGTTAGGATATTTAGTTTTTAGCAATGCTGCTGCACTGGCCACCAAAGGTGCTGCCATAGAAGTCCCCGATTTATATCCGTAAGCATTCCCATAAATTGTGTTATAAATACCAGCTCCGGGAGCAGAAATATCTACATATGTCCCATAATTAGAGGCGCCACTTTTAATATCGTTTTGATCTAGATTGGCTACGGCAAGTACACCATCAAAAGCAGCGGGATAAACAGGGATATCGTTTCCAGAGTTACCTGCAGCGGCAATTACCAAACAGCCTTTACTAATGGCATAATTCACAATTTCTTGACCAAATTGACCTCCACCTACACCACCCCATGAGCAGTTGATGATGTGTGCGCCTTTATCAGCAGCATATTTGATACCTTCATAACCTTTATAAATAGAAGTAGGATTATCATCAGCACCTGTTTTTACGATCAAAAGTTTCGCATTATAAGCGATGCTTGCTACACCAATATTGTTGTCTGACACCGCGGAAGCAATTCCGCTAACATGTACGCCATGATCAGCAGCAGCACTTTTTACATTAGGGTCGTTATCAGGAATCATGGTACTAGCAGATTGGCCGCACAAATCCCATCCGTAATAGTTATCAATATACCCATCACCGTCATCGTCAACTCCATTAATTGGATCAGCAGTATTTAGGTAGATATTTCCGGCCAAATCCTGATGTGTTACTTCTGAGCCAGAATCAACAATGCCAATAATTACATTTGATGAGTTTTTTAATACATCCCAAGCTTGTGGTGCTTTTACTTGCGGTAAATAAAATTGTGTTCCATAAGACAGATCGTTAGGAGTGTACGATGTAGTATGGATGTAACTAGGCTCTGCATAGGCAATATTCTGATCCTGCAACAGGGTGTTGATTACACTTTCGATACTTGCCGAGCCAGCATACTTTGCTCTATAATAGCTCTCCGCATGAAATGCTGATTTACCATCTACCGAGCGCAACTCAACATTTGAACTTTCATTAAATATGGGTTCCAACACCACCGATGAAACTCCTTGTGCATTTAATTGCTTTTCGGCACTTTGTGTTGAGACATCAAGTTTGGTCCCTGCCTTAAATTTAATGACTAGGGTATTGGGTAAATAATCCTTTTCCGTAACCCCTATAGGTAACTTGAATTTTGTTTTACTTAAAGGTAACTGGCCATTATCCTGCTTAAAGGCAAACAGGATAAACAGCACCAAAACGAGCAGATAATTTTTCTTCATCCTATTGGTGGAATTTGAACGAAGATATTGATAATTAAGCTTTAAGACAAGAGGCGCAAATGACCTACTGACAACTTAATTGCGTACCCTATTTTGTTCACTTTGAGCACCATCTGCATTGTGTCTACGCAAATTACTAATTGCTTTTCCAAATCTGTAGCTATAACTAAGCACCACGGAAGTAAAATCTCCCCTATTTCGCCAGTTAGCCTCAGTTAAATTTAGATTATTGATCACTCCGTTAATCGCCCTGGTTTGGAAAATATCGGTGGCACTTACCCTTAAGGTGCTGGCTGTACTTAATTTCGTTTGCAAAGCAAGTCCGATGTCATAAACCTTACCTATTTCAAACTGCACATTTCTCAACTTTGTTTGGTATCTGTAATTCACCTCTCCGCTCCAGCCTTTATTTAACTTCAATTGTAGATTTCCATTACTTGAAAAAAAGCCGCCTTTGGTATTTAAAAATCCAGTATAAAAATTGGTTCTCGAGTGAATATAAGTGTACTGACCAAACCAATTTAGTGCTAGCCATTTGGTTAAATCAAGATTGGCATTAATAGAAGCATTGTATACCTCTTGTTTACCAATATTAGCTGGTCTACTGTAATAGGTACCATTCACAATTTCAATGGTTTCATTTACTTGGTCTTTGCTGTGGTTATAGCCTAAAGTAGTGGTTACTTTGTTTTTATAAGTATGCGAAAGCTCTATGGTTTGAGTAAACGAGGGCCTTAAATATGGGTTTCCTACGTAGTAGGTAAACTTATCCAATGGAGAATAAAAAGGGTTCAAATCCTGATACACTGGCCTGTCTATCCTTCTACCATAATTCAAACCAAGCTGATGGGTAGAAGTAGTGTCGAGCTTATACGTGAAATACAAAGTGGGAAACACGTTGGTGTAGCTTCTCTTAAAACTAGAGTCTGCTTTCATCAAATTACCTAATTGATGTCCTTTGGAGATTGTATTTTCCAATCTCAATCCGGCCTGTAACGAAAAGCGTTTCCCTTCTTTACTTAAATTAAGGTAAGCTGCGCTAATGTTCTCGCTATATACAAAATGATTGCTTTTATCGTAATCAGGACTGGTAATGTTATTTGCGGTGTAGAAATAACTGGCAATGTTATTGGTTTTGATGTAGCTCGTTTTTACGCCTGCATCCATTTTCCAAGTTTTCATCAGCGGCTGCGAATAATCTGATTTAAAACTATAAATGTTTATTCTAGCGGGCAAATGTCCTTCCAACAAATCCTGTGCTTTTAAAGTTCCGTTTCCTAAATAGGTATCATTAAAATAGCGTTGATCAGTTCGAGTGTTGTAATTGATATAATCTGCGTCTGCCGTGATTTCTTTACCAGTTTTACCAAATTTATGACGGTAATTGGCATTAACACCACCATTTTTAAAGGAAATATCATCCATATTCTTCGCCACAATACTCGAATCTTTTACCATGGATGGGTTAAAGAGATTACTGGTATTGTCGTTTACATTGTTCGCATTCCGAAGATTGCCTCGCAATAAAATTCCCCAAGTAGTATTGTCAGATTGGTAAAAATCAACCCCGGTTTGACCTGTAAAGGTATTGGCATGTCGTTGGAAGTAGGAATTCTGATTAAAGAAATAATCGACACTGCCATCGGTTTTTTTATACTTTCTATTCAAGTCCAGATCAGTAAAACTATTGTTCAGGTTATAACCTACATTACCAAAAACATTGAACTTATTTTTCCGATAGTTAAAATTGAAACTATCGTTTGAACGTGTCTTTTTACCTCGTGTTAAACTTAAATTCAAAGCGCCATTAAATCCAACTGCTTTATCTTTTTTTGTTTTGATATTGATCACGCCTGCATTTCCCGCAGCGTCATACTTTGCTGGTGGATTGGTCATCAATTCTATTTGATCTACCATAGACGATGGTAGAGAGCGTAGGTAACTCTCTAATTCTTCTCCCGAAAGGAAGCTTGGTTTATCATCAATAAATACTACTACTCCTGGTTTGCCCTTTAAGCTAATACTACCGTTTTGGTCTACGCTTACACCAGGTGATTTTTCTAAAACATCAAGTGCCGAAGTTCCTGCGTTGGAAATCAAAGCATCAACGTTCACTACCGTTCTATCAATCTTTTGCTCAACAAAAGGTTTCTTTGCCACCACATTCACCTCTTTCAACGTTTTAGCTACCGTTACTAACTTTATATCGCCCAGGTCAATCAAGCTACGTTGTCCATCAACAACAATAGGTTGACTTCTGAAATTAGCATAACCCACCAGCATTACTCTAACCTGGTAATTACCTACAGGAACTTTATCAAATGCAAATTTTCCGTCGGCTTCTGTAAACGAAGTTTTCACCAATACACTATCCTTCGTAGTAAATAAGGCAACAGTCGCTAAATCGACAGGTTTTAAGCTACCATCGGTAATTTTTCCACTAATTACTGCTGTAGCATTCTGCTGAGCATAGGCAAAAACTGAGGTAATAAATAGCACATAGGTTAAAATAACCTTAAGTTTGAGTTTCATTAAGTGTGGTTTAGTTTTTATTTGGTTTTAGCTGCCAATTCGATATTGTGTATCTGGTCGCTTAATATATTTCTCTTTGTACTTATGGTGAACGCTGGCATCCTGCATTATGCCATTGATCTGCATCTCGTTTTCTGTAAGGATATAGCGTAATTTTTCACCTTCGATGATTAAACTATCTCGTAGCATTTCTTGTTTGATCTCTTGGCTGGCATCCTTACCGTCGTGTATAATATGAACGACCATCTTTCCATCTATTTTAACTGTAGTGGTAGTAGTTGTCGTAGTTGTAGAAATATCAGGTGGTCCACATACCACATTCGATGTTGGCGATATTACAGAACCTATGTTTCTTACTGGGGCGCTAGGTTTCACTGGACTAGCAGGCTCCACTGGTTTTGCTTGCGGTAAATGATCAGCTATGGGTTCCATTTCCGTTGCGGCCAAATCTGAAATATCAGTGGTTATCGTTTTTCCAAGGGAAATTCCAGTAGTTCTCGCAGGCTCGCAATCTTGATGGACTGGTTGCTGACTGTTCGCTTTTTCGATTTGTTTTTTAAACGCTCCTGTATAGGCGGTTTCTTTTCTTTGTTGTGACTTTTGGATTGGTGATTTACCTATTTTAAAGGCCGCACCCAACCCCAAGAAAAAGAATAAAGCAACCATTAAAGTTGTTTTTTCAAAACCAGTTAAGGTAGTTCTATTATTAAATGCAATTCTTCTGATACGAGTAATGAGCTGACTTTTTCCACTAGCCATCGACATCGCAAAACCTGTAGAGTTTAAGCTAAATTCCTGGCAGGAAACCAGTGCTTTTAAGTAACCATTTTTATCATCTGTACAAGCAATGGCTAAATCATCGCAACAATTTTCACGTTCCTCTTTAATCATTTTGGATAACCATAGCACTGCAGGATTGAAGAAAAACAAAACTTCTATCACATTTTGAAGAATATTGATCAGATAATCCCTTCGTTTGATATGTGCCAGCTCGTGACTCAAAATGGCTTCAACTTCATTTAGACTCAAATGATTTAACAAACCTATTGGCATTAAGATAACAGGTTTGAAATGACCGATTACCATTGGAATTTTTGCTAATCCAGACTGTAGAATAGAAATACCCTGTTTAATATTTAATTGGTGAGCAAGTTGAATAACCTTTTGTTCCCAATAATTACCAGCAGCAAATGTTTGGGTTCTTTTTAGATGGCTAACCCCATGTAACCCAATCAGCAATTGTACTGCTTTAAACAGAATGACCACCAACCAAATCAAAATCATTGGATTGGCATAATGTTTTAAAACGTCAAAAAACTGATTGAGAGCGGTGAAGATATCCAGTTGAAATTTAAATATGGCGTTTTGTTTGGTTTGATCTAAATCGAAAAGGTATGCGATAATATTGACCTTATTTATAGCCTGTACAAAAACAATAACTACGCTTAGGGAAAAGACGGCTAGTAAGCCCACCAGCAAATTGTATCGTAAAGTTGGCGCACTATTTTTTGTGCTAATTATACACAATGCCCCTACCAAGGCCGTAACTAGGCCTATCCACAAAGAATGGAGCAGTGTACCAAATAAAGCGTCCATCATATCTGGCGGTAAAAAGTCAACCCATTTAAGTTTCATAGCTGTGGTTCTTTTTTATATGGTTTTATCTATTTTTCAAGTTCATCTAGCAACCGTTTAATTTCCTCCAACTCTTCTTTCGATGTTTTTTTATTATCCAGCAACTGCATTACTAAGTTAGCGGCAGAGCCTCTATAAAGCGTATCTACAAATCTATCTAACAACTGCCCTTTTGTTTTTAATTCAGCTTGTACCGGCATATAAACATGTTTCATTTGGCTAGCGTCGCGATTGAGTATGCCTTTTTCAGCCATAATTTGCATTTGCTTTAAGGTAGAAGTATAGTTCACTTCTCTCTGTTTGTTCAGCTCATCGTTTACAAAACGTACCGTACTAGGACCAAACTCCCACAACACCTGCAATATTTCCAATTCAGCTCTGGTAGGTTCTGGGATTGAATTAATAGGTTTCTTCTCTTCCATAACACAAAGGTAGGATAACTTTCGTACGAAACAAGACTTACTTTGTTTTTAACACTAAAAATCAGCAAGTTGTCAGATATTTATTCGTTGAAGCAGTATTAATTGTCTTTTTTACGCCTTTTAGTTGTCACGTTTAACCCCTTGCAAGCCAACAATTTTGGTGAAATTTGGTTATAACTTAAATAATCAAACCATGACAAAAGAAATTTGGCTTAACCTACCAGTTAAAAGCATTCCACAAACCATTGCTTTTTTCACCAAAATTGGTTTTAAATTAAACGAGCATGCTCCAAAAAGTGACTCGATGGCTTCATTTAAAATTGGCCAGAGAGATTTTATTATCAACTTCTTTACTGAAACCGTCTTCAACAGCTTTACTCCTTTTCAAATTGCAGATTTGACCAATGCCACTGAATGCTTGATATCTATTGATGCCGAAAACAAGGAAGACGTAGATACTATTTTAAAAAAGGCAGAAGAAGCTGGGGCTGACGTATACGCAAAAGGAGGGGAAAGAGATGGTTGGATGTACGGTGGGGGCTTTACCGATCTTGATGGTCACAAATGGAATGTATTGTTCATGGATTTTAGTAAATTATCTCAATAAAAAACAAAGCTATGGAACGGATTTATTTTAAAATTGAAATTGACGCTCCTAAGGAGAAAGTATGGGAAATTCTTTTGGGAGAAACCACCTACCCTCTTTGGACAAGAGTATTTGCTGAGGGTTCTAGAGTAGTAACCGATTGGAAAAAAGGTAGCAAAGCACTGTTCTTAGGTGCAAAAGATGAAGGAATGGTCTCCAAAATTGCCGACCACATTCCCAATGAATTTATCTCTATCCAGCATTTGGGATTTTATAAAGATGGTGTGGAAGATTATGAGAGCGAAGAGGTAAAAAAATGGGGCAATGCTTTTGAAAACTATAAAATAAGCACCAAAGAGGATGGCAAATCGCTATTAAGCATTGAGATGGATACTGCTGATGAGTATAAGTCTTACTTTGAGGAAGCTTGGCCAAAAGCTTTGGAAAAGGTTAAAGAACTGGCAGAGGGCTAAATATCTCCCGTCATTGCGAGGTACGAAGCAATCCTACTAAACATAAACATATCATATTACTTAAAGATTGCTTCGTACCTCGCAATGACGAACCCATAATCGTCATTGCTAACGCATGTGAGAATTGAAAATCAACGAAGTTAAATCTAACGTTGGGCTAGGTAAACAATCATATTACGATCAAAACCTAACGCTTCTTGATATCCTTCATTAAATTTTTTACAGTAGCATAAATACCTGTAGCTACCTTATAAAGCTCAAGCCCAGAAGTTTCATCCTTTTGGTTGGAGAGCAAAACAATATTAATTTGATCTGTTGGATACATTACACAAAAGCTTCTAAAGCCATTAGTACCTCCATCAATCCTTAAGTACTGAGTCCAATTCCAAGTTTTACCAATAGCCCATTGAAAACCGTAAGCTTCTTTATCTACATCTCCAACAATAATACGATGAGTTAATTTAACTGCCGCGTCACTTTCCTTACTTTGATAGTCCAAATACTTCAACATATCTTGTACCGTTGATCGCAAACCTCCTGCAGCTGGCAAATCAGCAGTGGTAGGACTAGCCACCTTTCCCTCCTTATCATACCCCTGCAACAGCAAGGGCTTTTCATTCGCATTGTAAATCGTTTTTGTGTCTTTCATTCCTAGCGGTCTCGTGATATACTTATCAATCAATTCATCATAAGATTTTTGATATACACGCTCTAAAATAAGCCCCAACAACTGATATCCAACATTAGAATATTCATATTTAAAAGATTTCAAGGAATCTAGCTTAGTTTCTTTTAAGGATTTTAGGAAGTTCTCCTTTTGAGCGTCACTTATTAAAGTATGATTGAAACTATTAGGAAAACGTGCCGTATGCGCCAATAAATAGGCAATTTTCACCGATTGACCATTTGGATATTGTAACCTATTGAGGTCTGCGGGCAGAAATTTTCTAATATCATCATTAAGGTTAATTTTCCCCTCATTGATAGCGTGAGCTACCAATAAGCCTGTAAACGTCTTTGTAATCGACCCTATTTCATAATTAGATTTTTCAGTTGGAAGTATTGCTGCACCAGGATAAATTTCGCCATAATTATAAGTTGCTTTTCTTCCGTTATAACTTATACCAATAGACACCCCTACTCGTTTACCACTCTTCATATAATTTTCCATCAGTTTATCAACCACAGAATCGAGTTTGCTCTTCATTAAATGATCGCTTCTTTGTCCAAAAGAAATTAAACTGGTAGATAGCAACAGCCAAAAAATCAATAGTTTTTTCATTTACATTATTTCTATGCAACAATATACGAAATATTTCGTACAATACACTGACCCTTATCCGCTGAAAATAAAAATCCCCTGATAAATTACCAGGGGATTTTTTAAATATATTAAATAATAATGTCTAACTATAAACCAGCCAAAGCATTGTTCAATGTAGCACTTGGGCGCATTGCCTTTCCAGCCAACTCACCGTTAGGGTTGTAGTAACCACCAATGTTTTGTGCTTTTCCTTGAGCAGCAATTAGCTCCTCAGTAATTTTAGCTTCGTTTTCTGCTAATGCTTTTGCCAATGGTTCAAACTTAGCTTTCAATTCAGCATCTTTAGTTTGTGCAGCCAAAGCCTCAGCCCAGTATAACGCTAAATAGAAATGAGAACCACGGTTATCAATAGTACCTAATTTTCTACCTGGAGATTTATCCGTAGCTAAGAACTTAGCATTAGCTTCATCCAAAGCATCAGCCAGTACTTGCGCTTTAGCATTATTTTGAGTCTGAGCTAAATGCTCTAACGAAGCCTGTAGCGCCAAGAACTCACCTAATGAATCCCAACGTAAATAACCTTCGGTTACAAATTGTTCAACGTGTTTAGGAGCAGAACCACCAGCACCAGTTTCAAATAAACCACCACCATTCATTAAGGGAACAATCGACAACATTTTAGCAGAAGTACCTAATTCTAAAATAGGGAATAAATCTGTTAAATAATCACGCAATACGTTACCAGTTACCGAAATCGTGTCTTCACCCTTACGGATACGCTCCAAAGTAAATTTAGTGGCTTCAATTGGAGAAAGAATACGAAGATCTAATCCATTGGTATCGAAGTTTGGCAAATATTTATTTACTTTTTTGATGATTTCTCTATCATGTGCTCTATTTTCATCTAGCCAGAAAACTGCTGGTGTATTTGATAAACGAGCTCTGTTCACTGCCAATTTAACCCAATCTTGAATCGGTGCGTCTTTAGTTTGACACATACGGAAAATATCACCTTTTTCTACTGGCTGTTCGAAGAACACGTTTCCCGAAGCATCGGTTACACGGATTGTTCCATTTGCCGAAGCTTGGAAAGTTTTGTCGTGTGAACCATACTCTTCAGCTTTTTGTGCCATTAAACCTACGTTTGGCACCGAACCCATAGTTTTAGGGTCAAAAGCACCATGTTGCTTACAGTCTTCAATAGTAGCGGTATAAACACCAGCGTAGTTTCTATCTGGAATTAAAGCCAACGTATCTTGTTGTTTACCTTCTTTGTTCCACATTTGTCCCGAAGTACGGATCATTGCAGGCATTGAAGCATCTACAATTACGTCAGAAGGAACATGCAGGTTGGTAATGCCCTTATCAGAGTTTACCATGGCCAAAGCTGGTCCGTTAGCAATAGCAGCATCAATAGCCGCTTTTACTTCAGCTTCTTGTGCATGGCCAGCAATTTTCGCATAAACATCACCTAAACCATTACGGGTATCAACTCCTAAAGTTTTAAAAAGCGCTGCATATTTCTCAAAAACATCAGCAAAATAAACTTCTACAATCGCACCAAAAATGATAGGATCAGAAACCTTCATCATGGTTGCTTTTAAGTGTGCTGAAAGTAATACACCAGCTGCCTTCGCTTCTTTAATGGCTTCGGCAACAAATGCTTTTAATTTAGCAATGTTCAACACTGAGCTATCAATAACTTCACCTGCTTTTAAGTTGGCTAAGCCCTTAAGCTCTGTAACTGCACCATTTGCGTCTACAAATTCAATTTTAAATTGTGTATCGTTCTCTACAGTAGTTGATTGCTCTGAACCGTAAAAATCGCCATCGCTCATACTAGCTACCTTGGTTTTAGAATCTGCAGACCAAGCACCCATTGAATGAGGATTAGCCTTTGCATAGTTCTTCACTGCTTTTGGCGCTCTACGATCTGAATTTCCTTCACGTAATACTGGATTTACTGCCGAACCAAGTACTTTTGCATATTTAGCTTTGATGGCTTTTTCTTCTTCTGTTTGTGCATCTTCTGGATAGTTAGGCAATGCAAAACCTTGAGATTGTAGCTCAGCAATAGCGGCTTTCAATTGAGGGATAGAAGCAGAAATATTAGGTAACTTGATGATATTAGCCTCTGGCGTATTCGCTAATTGGCCTAGTTCTGTCAATGCATCTCCAATTTTTTGGTCATCCTTTAAAAACTCTGGAAAGTTTGCTAAAATCCTTCCCGCCAAAGAGATGTCCCTTGTTTCTACTTCGATACCCGCCGAAGCCGTGAAAGCTTGTACAATGGGTAATAATGAGTAGGTAGCCAACAATGGAGCCTCGTCTGTTTTGGTATAGATAATTTTTGATGAGTTTGACATGTGTTTTTATTTTTTAAGAAAGTTTGAAATAAAAATGTCCAAAAAAGGACCGATTTGATAAAATCGCCTAAAGATAAAATAAACAAGCGAATTTTATAACAGCTTAGTGTTATTTATACATTAAAATCTGTTAGGCTCATGTAACAATTCAAACAAGAAATCGTTCTAACTAGAAACCAAAAAACTAAACCATGAACAAGGAAGAATTATTGCGATCTAAGTGGTTCAAAATTGCCTTTCCCATCATTATTGTCATCATCATTATTGCTATTTACCAAAATGGCTATGCTTTTGGCGAATGGCTTTATGCCCGACTACATCCTTAAATTGAAATTTTCTTTTTAAAATTTGTCCCCTTTTATTAACGTGGGTTGTCTTTGTAAAAAGTATTTTAATAACTTAACAAAAATAACATCATGAAAGAATTCCTATTATTGATCAGGGAAGACGCAAATTATGGACAACTCACCCTTGAAGAAATGCAAGCCGACATTGAAAAACATATGGCTTGGGTAGAAACACTCATTGCCAAAGGCCAATTCAAAGATGGAAACCCACTTGACGCTACAGGTGTTCATATTAGAGGCAAAGAAAAATTAGTTACTGATGGCCCCTATATTGAAAGCAAGGAATGTATTAGTGGCTACTATTTCCTATTGGCCAATTCCTTAGAAGAAGCAACTCTTATTGCGAAAGACTGTCCGGCACTTGAATTAGGAGCAATCATAGAATTACGAGAAGTAATGGCTCATGATGAACAGGCTACCGAATAACGACATTTTTCAATCTACTGCACATCTTTTCCGGGCGTATTCGGGAAAGATGGTTGCTATTTTAACCAGATATTACGGCGTAGACCAACTTGAAAACATCATGGATGCAGTTCAAGAAAGCTTTGAATCGGCTTTAAGCCATTGGCGCTACAAAGGTATGCCCAATAAGCCCGAAGCCTGGCTAATCACTGCCGCAAAGAATAAATTGATCAACATGATCAAAAGGGAACATAGAGCTTCCAATATCGATTTTTCTATCATTGCGGAAAACAATTTTTCACCGGATGAGAAGCAAATCATAGATAGTCAATTACAGTTACTATTGAGGATCTGCGAGTTGAAACTTCCGCTAAAAAGTCAAATCATTTTTACGCTTTACACCTCGTCTGGTTTTGGTATACCTGAAATTGCTAACGCCTTATTGATGACCAATGAAGCGGTGAAAAAAAGTATTTTCCGGACAAAGCTATCATTACAAAATACCAGCTTCAATTTTGATGAGTTACCTAATAAATATCTTGCTCCTCATTTAAGCCAACTCCATCTTGTGTTATACCTCATGTTCAATGAAGGTTATAAAACTACTAGGTCTAGAGAGGGCTTAAACACAGATCTTTGCTACGAAGCTATGCGTTTGGCTAAATTGATTTTACAACTACAACCAAATGATGCTGTTACCAATGCACTGTTGGCCTTAATGTTTTTCAATATTGCCAGATTTCCGGCAAGAGTTTCGAGCCAAAACTTTTGGATACCACTTGAGCAACAAGACCGTTCGTTATGGAATCCTATTTTTATAAAGGAAGGGATGTATTATTTGGACCTTTCAAAAAATACCGAGCAGCTTAGCAAAATCCATCTGGAAGCCATGATTGCCTCCATACACTGCTGTGCCACTGATTTTAAAACTACTGAATGGCCTAAAATCGTTTACTTGTACGAACAATTGCAATTATTAGAAGGACCTTCCACTGCTTTAATTTTGAATAAAATTATTGCAATGAGCTATGTAAAGCCGTCCACAGATTTACTGACAGAACTTAAAATATTAACAAAAGATTTAAAGCCTAAGCACTACTTTTTCTTTTACTTAACCAAAGCTCATCTACATGTTTTATTGCATCAATATTCTATGGCAGAAGGTTCCTATCGGGAAGCATTAGATCATGCACAATCAGAAATAGACAAACAGTTCATTTTAAACAAGATAATCAACATCGCTCCGCTAGACAAAACTACCCGTTATTAAAAGCACTATTGTTTTTCATACCTTTGTAGGCAGAAATTAATCCATAGAAGCCGATGTCGATTACCAACGAAGCCGAATTACAGGGAATGCAAAAAGCCAGCGAAGCGGTAGCGCTTACGTTAAAAGCAATGAGAGATCATGCCAAAATAGGTATGAGCACAAAAGAATTAGATGATTTTGGGGCAAAACTTTTATCAGAGCTTGGCGCAAAATCTGCTCCTTACCTTACCTACGGTTTCCCAGGATTTACCTGCATTAGTGTGAATAATGAATTTTGCCATGGCATTCCATCTGCACAAAGAATTTTGCAAGAAGGGGATTTGATCAACATTGATGTGTCGGCCGAACTGGATGGTTTTTGGTCAGACAATGGTTGTTCTTTCATTCTAGGCAACGACATTCATGGCCATCATAAATTAGTTAATGCATCCAAAGAAATTCTCCAAAAAGCCATTGCCAACATTAAGGGTGGTGTTAAGATTTCAGACATTGGGCATCTAATAGAAACAGAAGCTAAAAAACGTGGCTACAAAGTGATTAAAAACCTTACTGGACATGGTGTTGGTCGCAGTTTGCATGAAGAACCGCACGAAGTAGCCAATTATAGAGATAGATTTAACCAAACCAGGTTCAAAAAGAACTCCGTGGTAGCCATTGAAACTTTCATTTCTACCGACTCTACTTATGCCGAAACTTTAGGCGATGGCTGGACCATGGTAGGCAATAGGGGCGGTTACATGGCACAACACGAGCATACCATTATGGTTACTGATGGTCAACCTGTTATTCTTACTGAAAAGAACGGTGTTTGGGAGTAGCCCTCTTCTACCCTCTTCAATAATTTAACATGAGTTAGAGATATGCAATTTGGCTCTATTCTCACTTAGTGATGGAGATTGCTTCGTCGTACCTCCTCGCAAAGACGAAAAAATAGCGTCATTGCGAAGAATGAAGCAATCTTAAAACGAATATCTAACAACTTATTGATAGACAATGACATTCAAAGAAATAATAATTGACTGTCTACAGCCGAAATAGGAAAAGCATAATCCCTTTATCATCTTTTTGTCAAACAAATTAGTTGTACTATTGCATTAATCAATCGTTTGATTAATTTTGCATCGTCAAAAAAATAAAGATGGAAAAGACCGATAAAAAAACTGATATTCTTGTTGCTGCTGAAAAGCTTTTTTGTGAGTATGGTTTCGAAGGAACTTCTACCCGTCAAATCGCTGCTGAATCGGGCGCCAATATGGCCATGATCAACTATTATTTTGGAAGCAAAATGGGAGTTTTTCAGGAAATTATGGAGGAAAGAGTGATGAGCTTCAAATCTCAACTCAATCAAATTAAAGAAGAAAATATCCCTGCCAAAGAGAAATTATTAAAGGTAATTGACAAATACGCCAGTCGCATATTGAACAATGCCAACTTCCATAAAATGATGCACCGTGAACTGTCGCTTTCACTGCGTCCAGAAGTATTCGACCAAATTAAGGCCGCCATGGGGCAAAACCTCATCGTAATCGAAGACATCATCAAAGAAGGTATAGAGGCTGGAGATTTTAGACCAGTAGATATTAGAATGACCATTGTAAGTGTTATGGGAACTATCTCGATGGTCACCACTTCCCCAAACAAAATTGCTCCTGATAGCAACTACGACCTAGAAAACGAAAAAGATAGGGAAATCATTAAAACCAGATTGATTGACCACCTACAAGAAATGATCCTTACGCACTTAACACCCAAAAAATGATATCAACAAAAATCAGATTGCTTTTGATAGGTTTAGCGATGCCCTTCATCCTTCAAGCTCAAACTACAAAGCAATTAAGTTTACAGGAAGCTGTGGATTTAGGCATTGCCAACAGCAAGAACCTGAAACTGTCGCAACAAAAAATAGATGAAGCAGTCGCAAAACTTGCCACGGTAAAAGACAACGCTCTACCTTCTGCAACTGCCAGTTTTATGTACAATCATGCCGAAATCCCTACCAACACGTTAAAAATTGGTGAAGGTAATCCTATCCATTTGCCTAACAGGGCCGATGCTTTTGTAGGTACAGCAGCCGTGCAGGAATTGGTTTATGGTGGTGGCAAACTTAAATACGCACAAGAATCTACCAAACTTTTAAAGGAAGTAGCCGTACTTGACGCCGACAAGAACAAAGAAGAAGTAAGCTACGCCGTTGTTAATGGTTATTTTTCGCTTTACAAATTGCTACAAAGCAAAAAAGTAGTAGCGCAAAATCTTACAGCCATTGCCAAACAGTTAAAACAGGCACAACGCTTTTACGAGCAAGGTTTGGTGACCAAAAACGATGTGTTAAGGTTCCAATTACAACAAGCTAATGTTTCGTTAACGGAGATGGAAATTGAGAATAACAGAAAGATTGTGAACTATAATCTTGATATTTTGTTAGGCCTTCCGGAAAATACGGACATTGAAATCAAAGGTGCCGATGATACCTTGCCTCAATTAAGTTCGCTTTCTAATTACCTTAGTACAGCCATGACCAATAGACAAGAGCTGCAACAATTAGGCTTGCAGCATAAAATGGCTGATTACAATATCAAATCTATTAAAGCTAACCTATTGCCAACCGTTGGTTTAGGAGCAAATCTTTACTACGTAAATCCAAGTGGCAAATTCATTCCTAGCAGCCAACAATATTTGATGCCTATTACTTTAGGTGCCAATATCAGTTGGAACATTGGCTCACTATGGACCAACAAAAACAAAGTTGCCGAAGCCAAAGTACAACAATTGGAAATAGACACTCAGAAAGAAATTTTGACCGACAACGTTAAAACCGAATTGAACAGAAACTATCAGAATTATCAGTTGGCTGTACAAAAGATTGCTGTTTTAGAAACTTCCATTGCCCAAGCTAACGAAAACGACAGGTTATTAGAATCTAAATACCAAAACAACATTGCTTCTGCTATTGATAGAATTGATGCAGAAACACTGCTTTATCAAGCTAAAATCAACTTGGAATTGGCAAAAGCCGATGCCAAATTAGCTTACTACACTTTATTAAAATCCACAGGAAAAATATCACAAAATAACTAAGCACAACCATGACAAAGCCAGCAAAAAAGAAAAATAAAGTCATTCCTATTATACTTGGCCTCCTTATTATCGTTGGTGCCGTATTTGGCTTTACCCAATACAGCTACTACAGCAAACACGTTGATACCGACGACGCTCAAATTGACGGCGACATTAGCCCTGTAATTGCAAGAGTAAGCGGTTACGTAAAAGACATCAACTTTGAGGAAAATACTAAAGTAACCCAAGAACAAGTATTGGTAACGCTTGATGACAGCGATTATAAAATTAAGTTAGAGCAAGCACAAGCCGGACAAGTGGGCGCAAATGCTAACGTGGGCGTATCACAAGCCCAAATTGTAGCCACTGCCGCTAACACCAGTACCGCAAAAGCGAATATAGAAGCTGCCAGAGTAAAACTGGAGCTTGCTAAAAAAGACTACGACAGATATGAAAACTTAGTGAAAGATGGTTCAATCACTAAACAAGCATTTGATCAAGCCAAGGCACAAAAAGAAACCGCTCAGGCTGCTTATGATGCTGCTGTAGATCAATACAATGCTGCCGTTAAACAAGTAAGCACCACACAATCTCAATTAAGTGTGAGCAATTCAGGTGTTAGCCAACGTCAAGCTGATGTTGATTTTGCGAAACTTCAACTTTCATACACGCAGATCAAAGCTCCTGCAACAGGCATCGTTTCAAAGAAAAATGTACAAAAAGGCCAGTTAGTACAAGCTGGGCAATCATTATTCTCAATTGTTAACGAAAACAGCATTTATGTAACTGCTAACTTTAAAGAAACACAGTTAGAAAAAATCCACTCTGGACAAAAGGTTAAAATTGATGTGGATGCTTACCCTGACCAGGAAATTGAAGGCGAAGTTTACAACTTCTCTCCTATTACTGGTGCTAAAGGTTCATTGCTACCTCCAGATAATGCTACCGGAAACTTCGTAAAAGTAGTACAACGTGTCCCTGTAAAAATTAAAATCGTTAACAAAGACAAAGCAATTTTAGAAAAATTACGTCCAGGTATGAGCGTGAAAGTATCTGTTGCTATTTAGGTTGCGAGTTGCTTGTTACGAGTGCTGAGCTTGGATTGCAAATAATTAGTCAATCGAATTGCCCAATCTCGTAACCCACAACCTGTAACTCATAACCAAAACTTTAAATAATGGCCGAAGTAGGTTTAAAAAAATGGATCATCACGTTTACGGTAATTACAGCTGCTCTTTTGGAGCTGATAGATACCACTATTGTAAACGTTGCATTGCCCCAAATACAAGGTAACCTTGGCGCTACGCTAGAAGACGTAGCATGGTTATCTACCGGCTACGCTGTAGCCAACGTAATTGTGCTACCCATGTCTGGCTGGTTAGGCAGCAGATTTGGACGTAAAAATTACTTTCTTTTTTCTATCATCCTTTTTACCATTGCCTCCTTTCTGTGTGGTAACGCCGATAATTTATGGGAGCTTGTAGCCTTCCGTATTTTACAGGGTTTAGCTGGCGGTGGGTTAATTTCAACTGCCCAAGCCATCCTTATTGAGACTTGGCCACGTGAAGACGTGGGGATTGCTACCGCACTGTTTGGTTTAGGGGCCGTAGTAGGTCCAACCGTTGGCCCAACAATTGGCGGTTACATTTTAGAAATTACCACTTGGCCTTGGATCTTTTACGTAAACATTCCCGTTGGGATTTTGGCCGCCTATTGTGCCTATATGTTTGTCCGAGAAACGCCCAAGGACGGCAAGGGTGCCCCTATTGATTGGTGGGGAATTGTTTTGTTAGCCGTAGCCATTGGCAGTTTACAAACGGTTTTAGAAAAGGGGGAAAGCGAAGATTGGTTTGCCACTCCTTATATCACAGCGCTTGCCGTTACCTCGGTTTTTGGCATCCTGCTTTTCATTTGGCGTGAACTAAGTACCGACCATCCTATTGTGAATTTCAAAATCATGAGACACAGAAGTTTCTCTATTGGGATGATCACATCCTTTGTGTTAGGTTTTGGATTATACGGTTCGGTATTCGTGTTTCCTATCTTTTGTCAAAACCTATTGGGCTTTTCGCCATTGCAAACAGGTGAGCTATTCATCGCAGGGGGTGTCTGTACTATCGCCATGATGCCTTTTATCGGGATCATGCTTAAAAAAGGTGTACCTGCTCAATTTATGGCCACTGGCGGAATGATTTTATTCTTCATCTTCTGTCATATGCTCAGCAAATCGACCTTGTCATCAGGCACAGAGCAGTTCTTTTGGCCATTAGTGATCAGAGGATTTGGAATGGCATTGTTATTCGTTCCATTAACTACGCTGGCTATCCAAGATCTTAAAGGTCCAGAAATTGGTCAAGGCTCTGGTTTGAACAACATGATGCGCCAATTGGGAGGTTCTTTCGGTATTGCTGCCTTAACCACTCTTATCCATGTTAGACAAGGTTTACATCGAAATAATCTTTTGGTAAATATTAACGAAAATAATCCCGCATTCACTGAACGTTTAAATGGCCTTATCCACAATTTTATGGCAAAAGGCGCTGCATTTTTAGATGCAAAACTGATGGCCATGAAAGCCATAGAAGGTGCCGTAATTAAACAAACACTACTGCTTACCTATAGCGACGCTTACTGGGTAGCTGGCGGGGTGATGTTGTGTTCAATTCCTCTTTTATTCTTACAGAAATTTAAAAAGAATGTGAACATGCCTGTAGATGCGCATTAATACTCCACACACAATAACCTAGAAAAGGCCGGCTTTATGCTGGCCTTTTCTTTTTCAAACCTTGTCATTCCGAGGTTACGAGGGATTCCTCGTCAATTGCGAGCTACAGATCCTTCGACAAGCTCAGGATGAAAAACAATTTTGTGGTTAGGCTTCTGTCATCCTGAGTCCGTCGAAGGATCCCTCGACTTAATAAAGGGAAAAGCTACTTTTTACACTATCGCTTGCTTAAGGCCCACTTTCCGCTGCCTACCTACCACAGCCAGGCATTTTTTGTTTAACCTTGTCATCCTGAGCCTGTCGAAGGATTTATTCCAAAGCAAAAACGCTTCGATAAACTCAGCGTGACACTTAAAACGAAGGAGGTATAGCAATAAACTCCTTTTCCTATCTTAGCTAAATGAAATATCGCTATATCCTCACCCTTGTACTGTTTGGTTTGATTTGTACCTCTTGGCAAATACAGCCGAAACCAAAAACCATTAAAATAGCGGTAATCAGTGATTTAAACTCTGGTTATGGCTCTACAGTTTACCATCAAGATGTAGCGGCCACTTTAAAGGAGCTCGACAGCATTCAACCTGATATTATTTTATGTGGCGGCGATATGGTGGCGGGACAAAAAGCCTCCCTCACCAAAGCGCAGCTTCAAAACATGTGGGGCAGTTTTGATACCAATGTGCTAAAGCCCATTCAAAAAATGGACATCCCTTTTGGCTTTACCGTAGGTAACCATGATGCTTCTCCCAGCTACCAAGAAGACAGGCAAACGACACAAGAGTTTTGGAATAAAAAACGTGAAGATTTGGGTTTGAAATATATAGACGATAGCCATTTTCCTTTCTATTTTAGCTATCAACAACAAGGTGTATTTTTCATTAGCTGGGATGCCGCAGGAGCTAAAGTGGCCCCAGAAGTATTTCATTGGATGGAAAAACAATTGCAATCAAAAGCAGCGAAAAAAGCCAAATTAAGGGTACTTTTAGGGCACTTACCCCTATATGCCATTGTAGCCAGTAAAAACAAAGCTGGTGAAGTGCTGGCCGATAACGAAAATACGGCTGACTTCTTCAAGAAAAATGGTATTGATTTGTATATCAGCGGCCACCAACATGCTTACTATCCTGCTCACCAACAACAATTACGTTTACTAAATGCTGGTTGTATTGGTGAAGGTCCTAGAACATTATTGGGCCATGATAGACCGGCAACCCGAGCCTATACCATTATTGAAGTTCCAGTAGATAATGCTAAATCGTTTCATTACAATACTTTTATTCCCAACACAGGAAAGAGAATTGAACTTTCGTTGCTTCCAGATTCTGTTATTGGTTTTAATGGGATTTCCAAAAAGGATTTGAAAGCTGGTAAACAATAATACGGCTTTTTAACCATCAGGAATACTTATTTAATCCTCCGTTGGCATATTGCATGGCAAATTTGGCATCGCAGACTGGTCCGTTGGCATCCACAACTGCATCGTTGCCATTTTATAGTGCAAATTTGGCATTCGCAACTGCACCGTTGCCATCCACAAGTGCACGCTTGCCATCCGCAACTGCAACAGACCTTTAAATTAATGGTCCGGAGCACTCTACGATGCCATAGCATCATTAAAATGATCAAATGGATGATTAAAACAAAGGTCCAAAGGAATAAAAATAGCCTACGGACCTTTTAAACAACCAAGTCAAACTGTATTTTAACCGAGTGCTTCTATTTCTTCTAATAATTCTTTAGGGTCCAAATCAAAGGAATTGATAACGAGTTGAGCTTGGCGGTAAAATACATTCCTCTCTTCTAGTTTACCAATAATAAAAGCTAGTAATTGCTCATCATCCATACCTTTTAACAATGGACGTTTATCTCGATTATGTAAACGCGATACCAATTGTGGAGGTGTCATTTCCAGATAAACAGTAATACCGTTTTGGTTCATCCATTCCATGTTATCAAAATAGCAGGGCAAGCCACCTCCAGTAGCAACAACACAAGTGTCGGGGTATTCAAAAGATTTAAGCATTTCGTTCTCCAACTGCCGAAAAGCAGCTTCTCCGTTGGCAGCAAAATAATCGGCAATGCTCATCTGTTGCTGCTCTACAATCACCGCATCAATATCAATAACGGGGCAGTTCAACAAATTAGCTAATTGTTTTGCCTTGGTGCTTTTACCGCAGCCCATAAATCCCACTAGAAAAATTTTCATTTTAAGATTAAGTAGTTTAATTGGTTAATTGTATAACCGGTTAACTGTTAGCATTACCACCACTAAAATAACCGTAAGTTAACAGGTGCAATTTAAGAATTCAACCGTTAACTAAATTCTCTCGAATTGTCTATTTATTTTTGAGGATTGAATTTCTTAAAGCATTCAACTTGTTTGCTATTTCATCCAGCTTTACCCTGAAATATTTGTATTCTTCTTCAGTAATGAATTCCAAATCGAATGCACCTACGAGATGATTGACCGTTTCAATTGCACTTGCATAGGACATCGTTACAAAATGAGCTTTGTCTTTAGAAGTAATTCTCGCTGAACCTTCAGCCAGGCAATCTCCTATACTACTCGCCGAGCGTTTTATCTGGCTAATTAAACCAAATAGTTCTTCTTTGGGAAATTTCTTGGTTAAAAGATAAATTTCCTTTCTAAATACTCTGGCTTTTTGCCAAGTTTCTAATTTTTCAAAAGAGTAGATATGCATATAATTTGGTTAATTGGTTAACTGTTTACAAGAAAACAAGCTATATCTATGCAATTTATAAAATCAACGATTAACCAATTAACCTTTTCATCGATTAACCAGTCTATTTATATCAACCCCTGTCGCTTTAACATAATATAATCTGTCAGTGGCACAGCATAACCTGCTTGCTTTAACATTTTAGCTAATTGCCCACGATGATAAGTGCCATGGTTACAAACATGCATTAAAATTTCGCCAACTGTGCTGCTAAATACATCGCCAGCCGAATTAGAATAGTTGATCACTTCATCCAAAGACTTTGTTTCTGTAATATTTTCAAGCAAGGCTAGATTAGTTTGATAAATAGTTTCAAAATCTTCCGGAAGCAACACTTCCCAAACCGCATAATCTGGTTTCTCGTTCATCATTCTCTTAGCCCAAATATGCTGTGCGCTCAATACATGGCTCAATAAAGTATTAGCTTCAGAAATAGAAAAACCTGTATTGGCTAAAGCCGTTATCATAATTTCATCGGCCTTTTTGGTGTACTTTATAAACTCCTTGATATTCATCGATTAAGCTAATTTCACCCGTGGATCTATCCAAGCGTATAGCAAATCCACTAAAATATTGACTACCACAAAAACAAAGGCGATAAACAGGATGGATCCCATGACCACTGGAAAATCCGACATTTCCAAGGCATAAACCGTAGTACGCCCCAGTCCGTTATAGCCGAAAATATATTCTACAAAAAACGAGCCCGCCAGTAAAGAAGCAAACCAACCCGAAATAGCTGTAATAACAGGGTTTAACGCATTTTTCAAGGCGTGTTTATAGATAATCGTTTTACGGGAAAGCCCCTTTGCTCTAGCCGTGCGGATATAGTCTTGTGAAAGTACATCCAGCATAGCGCTACGGGTAAGTTGTACAATAATGGCCAAAGGACGAAGACCTAAGGTGATCATAGGCAACCATAAATTCCGCAGCGTAATGATTTCTCCCTTAAAAGGATCATAACTATATAAACTCCCGCTCATGTTTAGTCCCGTATAGTCCGACAATACAAAGCCAAACAACCAAGCAATGATGATTCCAGCAAAAAATGCCGGAGCAGAAATTCCCAAAATGGCGAATATATTAGCCACTTTATCTATCCAAGTACCTTTGTAAACTGCAGAGAGCACACCTAAAAACACGCCAATAACCGTTGCGAATATCATAGCCGTTAACGCCAATACAAAAGTATTGGGTACGGTTTCAGACAGAATGGTGGTTACATCCCTTTTGGTTTGATACGACCGACGTAAGTATGGCTTTTTAAGTACAAGCGCATTATCTCCTGCTTTAAACAGCTTCAGGTAATGATATTTCTCTTGGTTTTCGGTGGTATGAGGATGGATACTAATGGGCGACAAATCATTCACGTACAGAAAAAACTGTTCAGGCTTTGACTTGTCTAATCCAAACTCTTTGCGTACGGCTTCTAGTGATTGTACATCTGAACGTTGTCCCATGGTCATTCGAGCAGGGTCTCCGGGCAAGATATTGAACAGCACAAATACCACAGCGACCACGCCGGCCATCACTGCCAATCCGTATAGTAACTTTCTAAGTGCGTAAATACCCATTATTTAGCGAAATATTTTTCGGTTAACTGATCAAACGAAGGTAGTGAATGGTAATGCCATTTGGCTACAATGGTTCCATTTTTAAGCAATAGTACTCCCGGATTGGCTCGCACCATACTCTTCAAAGGCACACCATCAGCGTAAAAAATCTCCATGAACAATTTCATGCGCTTACTAAACTTCTCAGCATCCTGCGCCGAATTTGAAGTGAGCAACACTGTTCTAATATTAAACTGCTCCGCAGCATTTAAGGCTAATGCGTTGATATTGGCAATGGCATTTTCGTTAGTTTCGTTCAAATTGTAAGCAACTACCACCAAACTATAGTAAGGATTTTCTACAATTTCTTTGGTATAATCAGTTCCTGAAACATCCGTAATGAGCAAATCTTTGATCTTCACATCATAACCTTTTTTAATCAGCTTACGCGATGGAGAGCCAGTTACTTCCCAATTGTCGTCTTTCCAAACTTCTTTGCCCATGTACTCCTTATCGCTCATGGTCTTGGTTTCACCAGTCTTTTTGTTCTTCAAATCGTACATGATCAAATATTCATCTACTGGTGCGCCTTCGGGGATTTTCATATTCTCCGGAATATTTGACCCTACTTTATAAGGAAGAAAATCGATGATGGGCAGGTAATTGTAGGTGAAGGTGCCAAACAACAATGAAGCAGCAAACACAGCAGCAAATAGTGCACTTTGTAAGCCCGGCTTTTCTGTCACCGGTCTGATCCAATCTTTATGAATGTACAAATAAATGATTAGCAATAATAGAACTATATCTTTACTGAACGATTGCCAAGGGGTTAACGGAATGGCATCACCAAAGCATCCACAAGAGGTAACCACTTTAAAAGCAGCCGAAACAAAAGTGAGGAAAGTGAAAAAGATAATGGTAGCAAGCAGTCCCTTTACTACAAAGTTCCTGAAAATTCCCAGTAGCAGTAATGCTCCAAACAAAATTTCCAACACACACAGCAGAATGGCTATACCTGTTGCCCATCCATCGAGAAAACTCATGTGGAAAACAGCAAAATACTCCTGTAGCTTATAACCAAAACCAATAGGATCATTGGCTTTAATTAACCCCGAGAAGATAAACAAGATACCCACAAACCATTTCGAAAAATTGAAAAGTGCTTTTTTCATATCCAAATCTTTAGTTTAATCTTTCTGACCATTGTAAACCGTTTGGTAGCTCAACATCAGAAAATTCTATGTGTATTACTCTTCTTTTTTGACCATTTGTTGTTCTACTGGAGCTGTGTAGCAAAAGAGGTTTCATGAACATTATTCCACCTCTATTTACATTACAAATAACCTCTTGCTCTTTTTCCCAATTAATGGTCTCAGGTCTATACACTTTCTTTAAATGCGACCTTGGAACAACCTTCAATGCACCGTTATGGGCATTTGTATCATCCAGGTGGATTCTGATGGTAAAATTCCTCTCTAAAATACTAATTGGGGGTTGTACTGCAAACTGATCTTGCTTCACTGTCCATGGACCAAAACCTTCCAATTCCAGCTTATTATTTACCGAAATGGTTAAATCTTGATGGTAAGCTACGTACCAATTAGATTTTTCTGGCTTATCGAAATAAATGCTTTTTACGGCAAAATATGCATCTCCAAAAACATCTAGGAGTATTTGCTTTAAATGATCATTAAAAACAATAGCGATAACTTCTGGAAGTTCCTTAAAAAACTGTCTAATGGCAAATAGATCTTCCGATTTTCTAAAGGTAGCCCTCTCCGTGTCGGCGGCCTCAATTACAGTCAGTATTTGTTTGATTTCTTCCTCGGTATAGATGTTGTTCACCATTGAAAATCCAAATTCATCAATCTCTTGCTTTAGCAAAGCATTTGCCTTTTTTACTGATGAATTTGAACGCACGTCTTTCAACTTTTAACTTTTTACTTTCTAAGCCACCCCCAATTTAATCAATGCAAACACGGCATAATTCAACATATCTTGATAGTTGGCCTTGATACCTTCAGAAGCTAAAGTTTGACCATCGTTATCCTCAATCTGCTTCACCCTTAATATCTTCATCAAAATCAAATCTGTTAATGAACTGATGCGCATGTCACGCCAAGCCTCACCGTAGTCGTGGTTTTTATCGAACATCAGATCTTTAGTTTCCTTTACACGTTCGTCATAATAAGCTTCCGCTACCTCAACGCTTAATTCATTTGGTTCATCTTCCCCAAGTTCCAATTGCAAAATGGCCATTACACAATAGTTAATGATACCAATGTATTCTGAGGAAATATCTTCTCCCACCTTAGAAACTTTTTTTTCTTCTAGTGTTCTGATCCTTTGCGCCTTGATAAATATCTGATCGGTAATAGAAGCCGGACGCAAAATACGCCAAGCGGTACCGTAATCTTTGGTTTTTTTAATAAACAGCGATTTGCAAACCGCAATCACCTGATCGAATTCTAAAGAAGTATTTGATGCCAAAACAATTAAAATATTTAAGGTTTAGCCAATAAAACGGCTATTTTTGTTTTTTGTTAACTGATGGCTAAAGATACATTTTTAAACCGAAAACAAACGCTAAACTGTAAAGGCAAACTTGTTGACATCAGCAAGCCTTCGGTCATGGCAATCCTTAACCTAACGCCAGATTCATTTTATCAAAACAGCCGTGCCAAGAGTATTGATGACGCATTGAGCAGGGTTGAACATTTTGTAAAAGCTGGTGCCAAGTTTATTGATTTGGGGGCCTATTCTTCAAGGCCAGGAGCTGCAAATGTAAGTGAAACAGAAGAGTTGGAACGAATGGTGCCCGCTGTACAAGCCATCAACCAAGCCTTTCCAGAAGTGCTATTATCCGTAGATACCTTTAGGGCAAAGGTAGCCGAAGAAAGTATTCAGGCTGGCGCACATTTGATCAACGATATTGCCGCTGGGAATCTCGACGACAAGATGTTTGAAACGGTAGCTAAACTTCAAGTACCTTACATTATGATGCACATGAAAGGTACGCCTCAAAATATGCAAGACAATCCCACTTATGAAAATGTAACGAAGGAAGTGTTCAGCTATTTCAATGATAAAATCAAAATCTTGCAGAACCTTGGCGTGAAAGATATCATCCTTGATCCCGGATTTGGATTTGCCAAAACATTGGAGCATAACTACCAGCTATTGAAGGAAATGGAGATGCTCAATTTCTTCGAATTGCCTTTACTGGTAGGCTTCTCCAGAAAATCGATGATCACCAAAGCACTGGGAATTAAAGCAGACGAGGCCTTAAACGGCACCACCATCCTCAACACGGCGGCTTTACTTAAAGGAGCCAACATCATCAGGGTTCACGATGTAAAAGAGGCAGCGGAATGTGTGGAATTGGTTAATCATTTAATGGAATAATTGGTTCATTGGTTATTGACCACTGGCTAAATGACCAGCTTTTAACATACAATTAACCGAAGCATCAATTTGAACAGTTAACCTAAATAGCTATCTTGTACAACAATGAAAAACCTCGATTTCGATTTTCTTAAAATTACCTGGATAGACGCCATTGATGTGATACTGGTAGCCATCTTAATTTACTACATCTATAGCCTTATACGCAATACGCTGGCTGTAAATTTAGTACTGGGCATGGTGATTATTGTACTGGTATATTACATTGTAAAAGGCCTACACATGGAATTATTGGAAGCCATCATCAATAAATTCATGAGTGTTGGCATCTTGGCCTTGGTTATTATTTTTCAACCAGAAATCAGGCGTTTTTTACTGCATATTGGTAAGACTACCTTTTTACAAAAAAATAAAGCTTGGTGGGGCTATTTATTTGGCAGCAAAAATATTGAGCAAAACAATCTGTTAAGGATAAAACCTATTATTGATGCCTGCAAAAGCATGAAAAAATCCCGCACAGGAGCATTAATGGTTTTTGTAAAGTATTATGATGATGAATTTTTCACGAACAGTTGCGAAATTATCGATAGTAAAATCTCAAAACGTTTATTAGAAAGTATCTTCCAAAAACATAGCCCATTACATGATGGTGCAGTAGTGATTTCTGAAAACAAAATCAAAAGTGCCAGTTGTATTTTACCACTTACAGACAACAATAAGCTTCCAGCACAATTTGGTTTGAGGCACCGAGCCGGAATTGGTGTTTCTGAAGCAACGGATGCTGTAGCGGTAATCATTTCAGAAGAAACAGGTGAAATTGCCTATGCCAAACAAGGGCGTGTACGCATGAATGTTTCCTTTGGTGAACTAGAGAAATTACTAAATAAGGATTTTTAGAACAAAGAGTAAGGATAAAGGAATAAAGACGAAGAGTGAAAAGTGAAGAGTTAAAAGTAGAAAGTTGAGCGTAGCGAAACCCCGATTTGTCGGGATAGAAAGTTAAGAACGAAAACGTTTTTAAATAAGAAGGAGCAAAAACTAGAGATAAACATCTTTAATCTTTGCTCCTTTATCTTTTATCTATCGATTAGCAATATTGCTCAAACGCACCAATTAGGTTTTCGGCAATCATTTGGGCAGGTCTGCCTTCAATTTGATGACGCTCAATAATGTGCACCAATTTACCATCTTTAAACAAAGCCATTGATGGTGAAGATGGAGGGAAAGGTAGCATGTATGATCTTGCTCTATCTACGGCATCTTTTTCCATCCCAGCAAAAACAGTTACCAATTTATCTGGATGCTTTGCATTGGAAGCTGCCAATTTAGCTGCTGGACGAGCATTAGCCGCTGCACAACCACAAACAGAGTTTACCACTACAAATACAGTTCCTTCGCTCTTAATTGCAGCATCAACCTCTTCAGGAGTGGTCAGCTCATCAAAACCAACATTGGTTAACTCAGCACGCATTGGCGCTACTAAATATTCTGGATACATATCTATTTTTTAAATGTGGCTACAAAAATAATGATTTTGTCTATCATTCTATGGTTTTGGCTATTTGGACTTTAAGTTTAACATTCAAATGATGTTTAACCTGTCTATCCATTTCACACTGAAATGTTATTGCAACTCTCTTAATACCTCTTTTAATGCCTCTTGATCAGTAAGCGTGCTGAAGCCAAAGAAAATAGCAAACAAGATGCAAACTATTACTGTAATACCGCTCAAAACCAAGCCAATAATAGCGCAAACACGGCCCGCATTTAAATTTTTATAGGAGCTCAGGGTAAAATAATTCATATTAGCCAAGTAATTTTCTTTATCCTTTCTGCTCAAAACCAAGGCAACTATTCCAAGTACCAAGCCTATTACGCCATAAAAACAACAACAGGTTACAATAGATAAAATACCCAGCACCAAAACAAGTGTAGCATTTGGCAAGGCCATTTGCATACCTCCAAAGCCACTGCCATACGGAGGGTATGGATAATTTGGGTTAGGCTGGTTAAAACCTTGGTGAGTTTGAGGGTTCTGCTGCCCCATTGGGTTTTGCGGGTTTTGTGGATTTTGGGAGTTTTCCTGATTCGGTTGGTTTGGCACTTGCCCCTCTTGTTCTTCTGACATAGTATTAGAATAATTGTTGGTGATAAATCTTATAAATGTAATTAATTACAATGATTACAGTAGCAAATATATACATCAGTTTGATGAAGAATGCACCGTTTTTAAAATCAAATTTAAGGTGAAGAATGGTGAAGACAAACAAGGCCAAAATAGGTAAAGTAGCTGGATAAAATTTAAAAGACAACCAAATATCACCTTTCAACAAAGCGACAAAAGATCTTTGAAGACCACAGCCAGGACAATCTACACCAGTCCATTTTTTAAAAGGGCAAGATAGCAAGTGATTTTCAAGCCAGTGAACCACTCCACTCCCTTCGCCAACCAGCAATAAAAAAAATGCAACTTGTATACCCTTCATTTAACAGCTAAAATATTAAATTGACCATTAATTATACCTATGCTATTGATTAATTATTAAATTGCTTTTCTAAATATCAGAAACGATGAAACGTCTAATTTTACTTGGATTACCATTATTTGCATTAACTGCCAATGCGCAAAAACCCGAAGATACCGAAGTTTATCAACCTGTTCCTCCAAAGGTAAGCACAGGGGCTCATTTTGCTGATGCACCTTCGGATGCCCTCGTTCTTTTTGATGGCAAAAACCTAGACCAATGGGTTTCTGTAAAAGATCATAGCAAGCCCGCTCAATGGACGATTGCTGATGGTGCTTTTACCGTAAAAAAAGGTACTGGCAACATTCAAACTAAGAAATCATTCCTCAACTATCAGTTACATTTAGAATGGAAAATACCTGCCAACATTACTGGAAAAGGTCAAGGAAGAGGTAACAGTGGTCTGTTTTTAGCTTCTACCGGTGGTGGCGATGATGGTTATGAATTACAAATTTTGGACAACTATAACAATGATACGTACGTAAATGGACAAGCCGGCAGCATTTATAAGCAATTTGTGCCTTTGGCCAATGCCAATAAAAAACCTGGAGAATGGCAAACTTATGATGTGATTTGGACCGCTCCTACTTTTAAAGCAGATGGTTCTTTAAACACGCCAGCAAGGGTAACCGTGTTTTTTAATGGTGTATTGGTACAAAACAACACCACATTGACTGGGCCTACACAATATATTGGTGCTCCTTCTTATAAAAAAGCGCATGGTGCCTGCCCTATTAAGTTGCAGGACCACGGAGATCCTAGTGAACCGATCAGCTTTAGAAATATTTGGATAAGGGAGTTATAGAAAACCTTCATTAATAAAAAGCGTAGCCAATTGATTTAGCTACGCTTTTTTTTGTTTTAACTACTTTAAAATCAAATTGAAAACCAAAGCTTTATGGTCAATTATTGACAAAATCCGATGCTTCATATTTTGCATTCACAACCATATACCGTAACTTTGCTGCTCAAATTTTAAACAAAATAATATGTCATCAGTAGAGACAACTTACGTACCTTACAAAGTTAAGGACATTTCACTGGCGGAATGGGGCCGCAAAGAGATTGAATTGGCGGAAGCAGAAATGCCAGGCTTAATGTCATTAAGAAAAGAATTCGGTCCAACAAAACCCCTAAAAGGCGCTAGAATTGCAGGATGTTTGCACATGACTATTCAAACTGCGGTTTTAATTGAAACTTTAGTTGAATTAGGTGCTGAGGTTACTTGGTCTTCATGTAACATCTTCTCAACCCAAGATCACGCTGCTGCCGCTATTGCTGCTGCTGGTATTCAGGTATATGCTTGGAAAGGCTTAAACGAAGAGGAATTTGACTGGTGTATTGAGCAAACTTTACACTTTGGTCCAGAGCGTCAACCATTGAACATGATTTTAGATGACGGTGGTGACTTGACCAACATGGTATTTGATAAATATCCAGAGTTAATTGCTGCTATCAAAGGTTTATCGGAAGAAACTACTACCGGCGTACACCGTTTATACGAGCGTATGAAAAACGGTACTTTACACTTACCTGCAATTAACGTTAACGATTCAGTTACCAAATCTAAATTCGATAACAAATACGGATGTCGTGAATCATTAGTAGACGCAATTCGTCGTGCTACTGACGTCATGATGGCTGGTAAAGTAGCTGTTGTTGCTGGTTATGGCGATGTAGGTAAAGGTTCAGCAGCTTCATTAAGCTCACAAGGTGTACGTGTAATTGTAACCGAAATTGACCCAATTTGCGCTTTGCAAGCAGCAATGGAAGGTTACGAAGTAAAGAAATTCGCTAACGCGGTTAAAGAAGCAGACATTGTAGTAACCACTACTGGTAACTGCGACATCGTTCGTGGCGAGCATTTCAAATCTTTGAAAGATAAAGCGATTGTTTGTAACATCGGTCACTTCGATAATGAAATCGATATGGCTTGGTTAAACAAAAACTATGGCCATACTAAAGTTGAAATCAAACCTCAAGTTGATAAATATACCATCGACGGTAAAGATGTAATTGTATTGGCTGAAGGTCGTTTGGTAAACTTAGGTTGTGCCACTGGTCACCCGTCTTTCGTAATGAGTAACTCATTTACCAACCAAACTTTGGCTCAATTAGAACTTTGGACTAACTCAGGTCAATATGAAAACAAAGTTTATGTATTACCTAAGCATTTGGATGAGAAAGTAGCTCGTTTACACTTAGAAAAAATTGGCGTTGAGCTTGATGTTCTTGATCAGCACCAAGCAGAATACATTGGCGTTTCAGTAGAAGGTCCTTACAAACCTGAAGCTTACAGATACTAATCTGTAAAACGCTAACAAAAAAGGGATGAAGTTTTGAACTTCATCCCTTTTTTATGACATGGGGAGATTACTTCGTCGTACCTCCTCGCAAAGACGTAACCAGAGTGTTACCCTTAAGCCCCTATAAAAACATCCACTTCGGCATTATTCCAGTCAAAGCTTTTCGCGCTGTAAATCTCGAAGTCATATTGATAATTTCTTGGGTAGTTGGTCTGCCAAATCTCACGCCAAACATTGGCTACACAGTCGGGCATTTTACCTTTGGCTACATAATGCACATATTCCTGTTCAGGAATATGTAATTCTTCCAAGCCTTCTGGAACCGAGGCATCTGCACTAACCTTACAACCAATAAAATAAGCGAAGGGTTGGGTATGATCGCCATCATAATCGTAATAAACCGCATAACAATCGTCAGCTATTTTATTGTTGATTTGATTGAAAATTTTCTTTTGTTCAAAAGTTTGCCACAATTGGCCACAATCTATACCTGATTGACCGTTGGCGTTATAGGCTTTGCGGCCTAAACTGATACCGATCAATCTAAATTCGGGGATGTTTGTTCTGTTCATAACCATGAAATTACTAGAATGCCAAATTACGAAAAACATTTAGTTAGGTGAACTACCATTGGTCGTTGATTTTATGTTGTTAGTCGCTAGTTTTTATGAATTGATGTAAACTTATTAGGTTATGAAAATGGCAAAATCGCTTACATTATTGCCAATCTATTACAACCAATTATCACTGTATTTCAGCTATATTTAATTTTTTCAATCAGATTTATGATAAAGAGAATATTATTATTGAGTACAGCGCTCTTTTTACTGGCATCATTTACAACAATCGTCAAAAAGCTGGAAGAATCGAAATGCATTAAAGTTAATCCCAATGGCACCTTAAAATATATTCCGGATGCCAAAGGAAATATCATTCCCGACTTTAGTCGAGTAGGCTATCACCAGGGCGATCAAACCATTCCAACTGTTCCAGTGGTTAAAACCGTTAGTGCCAATGAGGAGGCAGACAGTCAAGAACTTTTGCAAAAAGCCATCGACGAAGTAGCACAACTACCTGTAAACAAGGATGGCTTTAGAGGTGCTATTCTCCTAAAAAAGGGAACTTATAAAATAGCGGGCACACTGCACATCAATAAAAGCGGCATTGTATTGAGAGGCGAGGGTGAAAATGCCACCAAACTGATTGCCACTGGCAAGGGACAACGATCGCTCATTGTTTTTAGTGGCGAAGGTGCATTGAAAGAAATCAAAGGTACCAGAACGCAGGTTAAAGATCAATTTGTACCTGTGGGCACTTTCTCGCTTACCTTAACCAATGCCAGCAACTTTAAAGTGGGCGATAATATTGTAGTTTATAGACCGGGTACCGATCAGTGGGTCAAAGACCTGAAAATGGATCAGATTGAAGCTCGAGAGGGCACCAAACAATGGCAGGCCAAAGAATATAATTTAGAATTCGAAAGACGGATTGTAAAAATTGAAGGCAACAAAATTACCCTCGACAATCCGATGGTGATAGAAATGGAGCGAAAATATGGTGGTGCCGAAGTTTACAAAGCCTCCTTTGATGGACGGATAAATGAGATAGGTATAGAAAATATGTACATCGAATCTGAATATGCCAACGATACCGATGAAGACCATGGCTGGATTGCCGTAGAATTTAACAAGGTTGAAAATGCCTGGGCCAGAAATATTACCGCCAAGTACTTTGGTTATGCCGCGGTTAGCATTAAGCCAAGCTCCAAACAAATCACCGTTAAAGATTCGAAGTGCTTGGATGCCAAATCGGTGATTACGGGCGGCAGGAGATATTCTTTTAACAATGACGGACAACTGAATTTGTTTATGAATTTAGAGTCGACCGATGCGAGACACGATTATGTGACGGGAGCCAGAACCTTAGGCCCCAATGTTTTTTATCAGTGCAAAGCTTTAAGGACACACGCCGACATTGGTCCACACCACCGCTGGGCAGTAGGTACTTTATACGATAATATTCAAACTGATGGCGAAATCAATGTGCAGGATAGGGGCAACTGGGGCAGCGGGCATGGATGGGCTGGCGTAACCCAGGTTCTATGGAACTGCAAAGTAAAGCGGGCATCCGTACAAAATCCTTGGGCAAATGGCCAGAATTATAGTTTTGGCACACAGGGCGGAAAATATGAAGGTCGATTAAAGGGCAGGCCTGATGGCATTTGGGAAAACCATAATCAAACGGGCATCAATCCTAACTCTTTGTATTTAGCACAGCTACAAGATCGGAAGAGGAAATAAACGTTGGTTCATTGGTTCATTAGGGGTTGTTTAATTGCTTAATGGTTTAATTGTTGGATTATTGCTCATTGAATATCGGTTATTGAACATTGGTCATTCGCTTTTGATGATTGAGATGCCAATTTGATTGTATAAAATGCCAAAAACCGTTAATGATGTTTTCCTTCATCAACTAGCTTTGAAATACACTTTATTTCCTCAAATGCCGAAGCGAAATAGAGGTATTAACCAATAGCTATTAAATCAAATGAGGAAGAAAATAATCATTCCGTTATCCGTTACCTGTTTTTTATTAGTAGGCTCTTTATGTGCCTTTATGTACAAGCACAACGCGGAAATCACCCCTTTTAAAGCTGATGCTGACCAAGCCGGGCTCAAATTACCTACTGGTTTTGGAGCCAGTAAGGTCATTGATAATATAGGCAAGGCCAGACATATTGTGCTCACCAAAGACGGTAGCGTTTACATTAAACTGATGAGAATGGTAAACGGAAAGGGCATTTTATTTTTGCAAGACAAGGATAAGGATGGTAAATACGAGGTGCAGACTTCTTTTGGCAATTACGGAGGAACTGGCATTACCATTAAAAACGGCTACTTGTACGCTTCTTCTGATAAAGAGGTTTTTCGCTATCAACTAAATGATCAAGAGCAAGTGATTGATCCAGATAATCCCGAAAAAATTATTACCGGATTATTGGCTGGCAAACAGCACCAAACCAAATCTATTGTACTGGACAATGAAAATAACATCTATGTAAATATTGGCGCACCTACCAATTCGTGCCAAGAAAACGACCGTGGACTGGAGTCGAAAGGCAAAGCGGGCTGTCCAATTTTAGATTCGGCTGGGGGCATATGGCAGTTTAAGGCCAACCAACTCAACCAATCTTACCACAATGGGATAAGATATGCCACAGGAATCAGGAATGTGATGGGTTTAGATTGGAATACCGAAAACAATACACTTTATGTGATGCAGCACGGAAGGGACAACCTAAATTCATCATGGCCAAAGCTTTTTAACGAAAAACAATCGGCCGAAACGCCTGCCGAAGTGATGTATATGGTTAAAAAGGGCGACAACGCGGGTTGGCCTTATATCTATTACGATTCGGCGCTGCAGAAAAAAATATTGGCTCCAGAATATGGTGGTGATGGTAAAAAAGAAGGTAGCTCAGACTATATCGACCCTATTGCCGACTTCCCTGCCCACATGGCACCAAATGCCCTGTTGTTTTACACAGGCAACATGTTTCCAGCTAGATATAAAAACGGTGCCTTTATTGCCTTTCATGGTTCATGGAACAGGGCACCCGAAAAACAGGCTGGCTATTTTGTAGTTTTTGTTCCTTTTGCTAATGGAAAACCAAGTGGAAAGTGGGAAGTATTTGCCGATGGCTTTTCTGGCCTAGATGCCGTAATGGTTCCTCGAGAAGCCCAACACAGGCCTTGCGGTTTGGCACAGGCTCCCGATGGTTCCTTATTTGTAACCGATGACGTAAAAGGTACTGTTTATAGAATTGGATATTCCTCAAAAAATAAGCTTCCATGAAACAAAAAATAGCTTGCATTGCTTTTTTACTGATTGGCTTATTGACCAATTTAAATGCACAGACCAAAAAAACAGCACCGGCCAAGGCTAGCGCTAAAACTGAACCTTCATTGGCGAATGGTAAATTGCTGTATAAAAAACACTGCTTGGTTTGCCATCAGGCAGATGGTGGAGGTGTGATGGGCCTGAACCCGCCCCTTATTAAAACCGATTATGTGTTGGGCGACCCGAAAAGATTGATCAACATCCTTTTAAAAGGATTAAACGAAGAGATAGAGATTGACGGCGATACTTATGCTAATCCCATGCCCGCACTGGGGCATCTTAGTGATGAAGAAGTGGCGGATGTGTTAAGCTTTGTAAGAAATAGTTTTGGCAACAAGGCCAGTGTAATTACACGCGATCAGGTTAAAGCAGTAAGGGTGACCAAAAAATAAGCGTTCATTAGTTCTGTTGGACATTGGCAGCAAACTCCACCTGTTTTTTAATAGATGGGGTATTATTGTTAACTACCTTGATGTCTTTGTTGTTTGTTCCTTCTACCCTTACCAGCACTTGCGCTTCTCCTTTTACACTTACTTTATCAATGTTCGCACCAAGCACATTTTCTAAGCGAATAATGGCTTCGGCTGTTGTGGTTGCGGGCAAATCCCAATTGCTTACTGTTAGCCCTTTGCCATCTTCGCAAAGCAATGCCGGACGTACATCATTATTAGCCAAGTTGAACTTTATGTTGATGAGCTTAAGCCCATTTACATGGCGAGCCCAAATTCCGTAAGCAGGAATTTTTGGACCAAAGGTTTTTACTTCTGGATATTGATCTATCGCCTCTGGAACTACCTTACGAGCGTCTTCGGCGTTACCACCTCCAGCCAAGCTAATCTCTATATTTTCTAAAGTTAAATTGGTAATATCGTGACCAGGAACACCTGTAATGAGAATACCCGAAGGCGGTGTCAATTGTGCGTTATCAGCTGCTTTGGCTTTTACATTTCTGATCATCACATTTTCAAATGTTCCAGTTATTTTTTTGGTTTCTGTTTTTTTGCGGAATACATTTAACCTCGAACCCAATCTAAACAGCATGGGGGTTCTCACTTCATCCATAGTAATATCAGTAATAGTCACATTTTTAATATGCGCTCCATCAACGGTTAACAGTTTGATCCCGCCATTTTTGGTATCGTAAATATGGCAATTGCTAATTTTAATGTTTTCAAAATCAGCAATGGATTCCGTGCCTATTTTAATCCCTGCTTGATTACTTTTTAGCCTTAGCCCACTTACCTCAATATCTTTACAGGCCATCAGCCTCGAAGTGGTTTTAAACACCAAAGCATCATCGCCACTGATCACATCGCAATCTCTAATGCGCACTTGCTGACAGCCATCAATACCAATTCCATCGTTATGGGCTACACCTATGCTATTGATTTTTACATTTTCGATCAAAATCTGTCTGCTCTGAAAATAGTGTGAAGTCCAAGCGCCCGCATATTTAAGGGTTACTCCACTAACCTTTACTCCCGTGCACCTTACAATGCGCACCAAGAAAGGCCGCAAGCCCCAGCGCTCACCTTCGGGACGGGTATCTGTTAAAATATGCTTTGCCTTAATGGCCGAGCCTTGCCCATCTATGGTTCCTTCTCCTTCGATGCCTATGTTTTTGGCATCAACCGCTACCAACAATGCCCAACCCACATCAATCCCCAAGCCTTCGGTAAAGAGATCAAGATTCTGATAGTCTTTTAGATCAGTGCTCCCCAATAAAATGGCATCCTTCTGCAAATAGAGGGTTACATTGTCTTTGAGGGCAATAGTACCTGATAAAAATTTACCTGCTGGAATCATTACCCTACCACCCCCACTTTGATGGCAGGCATCAATAGCTTTTTGAATGGCCTTCGAATTCAAGATAAGGCCATCGCCCACCGCACCGTATTGAGTAATCTCAAAATCTTTGGCTTTTGCCTTGTAAAAGACAACCAGACAAAACAATAAAATACTTAATTTTTTCATGCGGTTGTTTATTCGGTCACCGTGAATTCTTGTTTAAGTTTAATCGATTCGGAAGAGTTGCCGATCAATACTTGGAACTTGCCCGGCTCTACCGTCCATTTCATGTTTTTGTCCAATAGCATCAAATCGTCGGGCGTAAGTGTAAATTTAACAGTCTTGATTTCACCGGGAGCCAAGCTTACCCTTTCAAAGCCTCTCAATACAGTTTCGTAGGTAGTTACGCTACTGACCATATCTTTTAAATAAAGTTGTACTACTTCGTCACCTTTCCGGGTTCCAGTATTTTTAAGGTCTACAGTGACTTCTATTTCTCCCTGAGAGCGAATTTCCTGCGCACTTAATTTAAGATTGCTGAACTCGAAAGTAGTATAACTCAATCCAAAGCCAAAAGGGTAAAGCGAACCCAAAACCATGGTTTTGCCGTAACCATTTGGATCTTCATTTTTACTTTGTCCAGCTTGCGATGCAGGTTTAAAAGGGAAATTATACTCAATTTGACCAATGGATTTTGGATAAGTCATGGTAAGCTTACCCCCTGGATTATTTTCTCCAAAAAGCGTTTCGGCCACTACTTTACCTGCTGAAGGGCCAAGGAATCCGGCTTGAAGAATTGCTGGGAGGTACTTGTTTTCCCAATTGATGGTGAGCGGACGTCCGTTTACCATCACCATCACTACAGGTTTTCCGGTAGCATATAGGGCCTGTAACAGTTGCGACTGTAGTCCTGGTAAGTTTAAGCCTGTTCTAGTTTTGCTTTCGCCCACCAAATCATCGGTTTCTCCCACTACGGCAATAATCACATCAGCTTTACTGGCCGCAGCTACCGCTTCGTTAATTTGTGCCTGTTCTTGAGCCGTTATGGCTATTGGCATAATTTCGCTTTCGGGCCATTTGACATCGGTTACTTCACAACCTTTGCTATAGCTTACGGTTGAGGATTTACCCGCAAAAGCCTTGATTCCATCCAAAATAGAAACAATTGGGTTGTTAGAAGGCCCATATCTGCTGGTGGTATATTTTGTTTCGGTTGCCAAAGGACCTGTAACCAGTATATTTTTGTATTGGTCGATGTTAAGCGGCAACAGGTTCTTTTCATTTTTCAATAATACCACCGACTCGCGATTCAACTGCAAAGCCAATTCTTCATCTGCCTTGGTATGCACCTTTTGATCGGCAACATTCGGGTCTTTTACATAAGGGCTATCGAACAGACCTAATCTAAATTTCACCCTCAATACATCGGCGACCCGTTCGTCAAGTGTTTTCATCGACACTGAGCCTTCTTTGACCAATTCGCGTAAGGGCAAAATGAAAACCTCGGGCATGGTAAAGTGGGTACGTACGTTCAATCCTGCTTCAATAGCCTGTTTTACGGCTCCTTTATAATCATCGGCCACATGGTGCTTGCTCGAAATAAACTCTACAGCTTCACTATCCGAAACCACATAACCATCAAAGCCATATTGCTTCCGCAAGAGTTCGGTTAAGAAATAATAGCTTCCGGTTACGGGCTCTCCATCCCAATCGTTATAACTGCTCATGATACCCATCGGCTTGGCTTCTTGGATTACCCTTTTAAAAGGATAAAGAAACATTTCATGTAATTCTCTAGGTGCTACATGTGGGTCGGTACGGGCATTGCCATCGCGACCACCTTTAGGCACGCTGTACACGGCATAATGTTTTAAGGTAGCGGCTACACCTTGATCTTGGATTCCCAAGGTCATTTGCTTACCTAATTCGGCAATCAGATAAGGATCTTCTCCATAACATTCAACCACCCTTCCCCAGCGCTGATCTCTGGCCACATCCAGAATTGGTGCATACACATTGGTATAGCCCAAAGCTTTTGCTTCCCTACCTACAGTATTTCCTGCCCTATATACCAGATTTTTGTTCCAAGTGCTGCCAATGTTAATCGGTGCCGGAAAGGGTGTAGCCCTATCATGACAAAGTCCGTGAATACCCTCGTTGCTAAAATCAACTGGGATACCTAGTCGGGTTTCTTCTATAAACCATTTTTGTACGGTATTAATGGCATTGGCATGCTTGCTAAAAGGAAAGGAGTATTGGGTGACCGCCTTTTTATTGTAAGGCAGGCTGTTCAGTTGTTCGTCTATATTGGCAATGCCATCTTTCCAGATTTTTGTTTTCCATTCGGCCGTTGGCATTTCGTCTTTCAATACCCTACCATAGCCATAAAGCGTAGCGGTTTGGCAGGTTTTTTCCTCCAAGTTCATTTGGCTCAACAGGTCGTTCACCCTACTTTCTATCGGTTTTGATGGATCTTCAAAAACATCCATCTTTCCGTTTTTGTTAAAATCAATCCAGCCTTTATGGTAGATTTTATTGTTTTGGGCATGACCTACTGATATGGAAAATAAAAGAGCGAATGATAAAGCGGATGGGTAGCGAAAAATAGGTTTCATTTAGGCTTTAATACTTGGTTAATAATGAGGTTAATTGAGTTTTAACAATGGTTTGGGGTCTTTACCCTGCACATCGTCGTCGTAAATTATCTGGTCGATGGTAATTTGCGATGTTCTTTTTTTGCCAATTACAGCAGGATTATCTATGGGTTTTACCATTTTAAGTTGCGAAAATTGCGCACCAATTACATCATCTAAATAGATGACGTAACGGCTATCTCGTTTTTCGTAATTGAAAGAACTTTGCTTAACTGTTAATTTTTTTACATGGCGGGCCCATAAACCATAAGCGGGCTGCACTTTGAGGTTAGAAACGTTATACTGTCCAACACCTAGCTCTGGTGGGGTTTGTGCCGTATCGGTTAGGGCATTACCTCCTTTTACCATTACATGTACATCGGTAAAAGATACGTTTTTGATGTAACCCGTATGTTGACCATTAGGCAATTTGAAATCTAATCCACCTTCTACATTTTCATCATCAGGAAGTTGATACCCTGCAATGATCGGACTTGCCCTACGTTGTATGCCGTTGTAGGTTTTCCAACGCTTGCTGGTATCGCCATAAGAACTACCTCCGTAAACTTCGGTAATATCTACGCCATTGATGATGATATTTTCGACCACGCCAATATTGATGTTTTTAACCAACAGTTCGCTATGTTTTTCACCGTTATCGGTAAAATTATATTTGCCCACGGCTGCACCCAATACCCTACCTCTATTGGAAATAGAAATAAAGAACGGCGTGGTACTGCGCAACATTTTAGAACGAGAATGCAAAGTGCCCGTTTGTCCGCAATTGAGGTGGATATTTTTAATGTGTCCCCCATCATTAGTCGAGATAGAAAAGCCGGCTTTGTTGGCGCCCAACACATAAATGTTATCTACACAAACATCCATGATGTCATCCGCCGTTTCTGAACCAATCTGAAATAGGTTGCAATTGGTATCGCCTATGATGTTGCGTACCTTATAATTGCTTGCAGGTCTGGTAAAGCCTAAGGAACAATCGGAACCAAGCTTTACGATATCATCTGAACTTACTTTGCAATAAATATTGGCTACCCTTACCTCATTGCAAGCCATAAAGTCGTAAATATCGCGTGCGTTAGCGGTACTATTTTTGCCAAAATAGGTGTTATGCACATTGATCGAATCGCTGCCTGTAGCCAATAGCACAAAATGTCCGGCCCGATCTATGTTGAGCATATTTTCGGTAGCGAAATCTTTGCTGCCATTTTTGTCCATGTAGTAAGGTTCATCTTTTGCAGGATCATACCACAAATCGTTGGTTTTGGCAATACCTCCAATTTCGATGTTGGTACAAAGTTTTAGCGTAAACATTTTATCTGCCCTGTTATCTGCCGCATTGTTCATCACATTGTCGCTGGTGACCAAATTGCCATCGCCAGTAATTCTACCGTTTCCAATAATTTTGATGTTGTCCAAACGTTCCCCAAAAAACATGGTATTTCTAAAATAGTGATGGCCTACGTCTTGTTTGGTGAGGTAATTTTCAGGATCGGCATAGGGTCCAACGGCCGTGGGCGATAGTCCAGAACGGTATTGCTTATCGCTAAACCAAGTCTGCTCGGGCGCATCGGCTCCTTTAATGGCCTTAATAGTCGCTTCTTTAGCTACATATAAATAAACATTGCTTTGCAGCTGTACCGTTTTAACCACGTAGGTACCCTTACCAAAATACAAGGTACCACCGCCAATTTTGTTCAGGTAGGCAATGGCTCCGTTAATTTTTTGGGTATCATCTATTTGGTCGTCAGCATTTACACCGAACTTCTTGATGTCCATTTTACCACTGTAAAACTGAACCTGATTGGAATAGCCTTTCTGCTCGCCATCTTTTACCCAAAGCCTAAAGCTGTACAACAAATTAGGTTTAAGGTTAGAGATTTTGGCCGTACTGTTCTTCCTATCAATAGTAGCAGTTACAGCCGACCATGTTTTGCTTTCGTTTAACGATTGCTGCAATTGAATAGCTTGGGCATCGTTGAGTTGGGGCCATTTAAAGCTGGCCGAAGTGTAGGTGCTTGGAGTTTCTTGATAAGCGAGGTTGCGATCGACCACACGTTCGAGATTGGAGAGGGTTTGGGTTACTTTTAAGGTAGTGGTTTCGTTTCCGGTACCAGCACTACTTAAAACCTCCGGCAATGCGCTGGTATAAATAGCTCTGAATGTTAGATTTCCGCTATTTCTTAAACGAACGTCGCCAATTTTCAATACTAAATCGGCGCCATTGGATGGCCTAAAATCCAATTTTTTAAAAGTGATGATACTGGCTCCATTGGCCGATTTGGTGAGCGCCACATCTCCTACCTTAGTATAAGAGTAGAGCGAACCCATCCTACCAATGGACTGCGCACCTAAATCGCTCAGTTTCACAAATCCTCTTCCAATGATATTTACGCTGGTGTTACTTAGCGTAGGCTCAATACTCAAAGGCAAAAACAGTTGCACACTTGCATTGGGACTTCTTTGTCCAGCGGTATAGCTTAGGGTGAGAGTGGTATTTGTGTTTTTAGTGAGTTGGTTTTGCAGCAAACTCAGCTTGCCGCCAAGCGCCATTTTTTTGAAGGAAATGGTGTATTTCCTAACTGCTTTTCCATCTTGTGCGGTAACCAACAGCCAATCTCCTTCGGTAAGAGTTCCTGTATTTTTTGGTATGCCCTTACTGTCCTTAATTTGATATTGCTGTGCAGAACCGTCAACAGATGTAATCTCCCTCATGATTTCATCCACAGTGGCTCGAGTGCTCACCAAACCTTTGTCCTCGGGCGTGTCTACCGTAAAACGATAGGTGCTCCCGCTCACCAGAATCAATTGGTTTGCGTTGATTTGAGCAATATGTGGACTGTTAACTCCAAAGGTAATGGTGGTATTTGAGCTGATAGGTTTAGCCAAAGCTGGGCAAACCAGAAGCTGTATGATGAGGAATAGAAGACTTAAAGCTTTATCCATTTTCCATTGCTTTATTTATTTGACCAAGACTTTCCATAATTTAAAGATACGCCATCAAATATTATGGAGATTGGCATTTTTATAAAGGAAATTGACATTGGGTTTTGGCTTTTAAAGTACCAATAGCCCATTATGGCAAAGTAGATAGGAAATTTCACCAGTCTATGACTTAGTAAAACTAATCGTTTAGATATTGTCCCAATAAAAAACGGCGAAATAACTATTACATTATTTCGCCGTTATAGTGGAGAATGCCGGATTCGAACCGGCCACCTCTTGCCTGCCAGGCAAGCGCTCTAGCCAAATGAGCTAATCCCCCAGATACGGTGGCAAAAGTAAATATTTTAAATTATTATGCAAGTATAAAATGAAAAAAGGGAAGACTATCCAGCCCTCCCCAACACAATAACATAGTTAAGTGGAGAATTAATAAACAGCATTCTGTTGACTTAACCTAAATTTTCTCAAATGTATTATTGGCGCTCAAGTATCGCAATACCTAGAACTAGGTATTTTAAGCTATTTTGAATACTTTACTATTAATTTTGCCGTTCTTTCGGAAGCTCCTGCTTCTCCCATTAATTGGTGTAGATGCGCATAGCCCTTCAGCATGTCCTCCCTACCTTTCCCGTCGACAATTGCCGTGAGTTCTTCGGTAACTTTTTGTGAATTACAGTCCTCTTGAATCAGCTCTGTTACCACTTTTCTATCTACAATTAAATTCACTAAAGAAATGAAACGAATTTTAACCAATAACCTTGCGATGGCAATAGAAATAGTTCCACCTCTATAAACCACGACTTGTGGGACATTAAACAACGCGGTTTCCAAAGTAGCCGTACCCGAAGCCACTATCGCAGCATGGGCATTATGCAATAAATTATAGGTTTGATTAAAAACCAAGGCCGCTTTATTATTTCCTATAAACTGTTGATAATAGGCTTCATTAAAGGTTGGTGCCGCAGCAATCAAAAACTGGTAATTTTTAAATTGATTCACTACGCTAAGCATAACGGGCAAAAGTCTTTCTATTTCCTGTTTACGGCTACCTGGTAATAATGCGATAATGAGTTGTTCATTTAATCCATGCTGTGCTTTAAAATCTGCATTAGGTACAAATTGTGCAATCTCATCTAACAAAGGATTGCCTACATAATCTACCTCCATGTCCCACTCTTTGTAAAAATCCACTTCAAATGGCAAAATGCAAAACATGTGGTCGACAATGCGTTTGATTTTAAGCACCCGCTTTTGGTTCCAAGCCCATACTTTTGGCGAGATGTAATAGCATACCTTTATGCCGTGTTGTTTGGCAAATTCCGCAATTTTAAGGTTAAAGCCTGGAAAGTCAATCAACACCAATACATCGGGCTGGTAAGCCAACACATCGGCTTTACAAGCTTTCATATTTTTAAGGATGGTACGCAGGTTCAATAGCACCTCGGTAAAACCCATAAAGGCCATATCCGCATAGTGCTTCACTAAATCACCGCCTTCGGCCTGCATTTTATCGCCGCCAAAATATCTGAATTCAGCTTGGGCATCTTCGGTCTTTAGCGCCTTCATCAAATTCGCCCCATGTAAATCGCCCGAAGCTTCGCCTGCTATTAAATAGTATTTCATTTTTTAATTGTTAGGAATTAGTGGTTAGGCTAGTTAACGGTTAACCGATCAAACAATTAACCATATCTAAACAATCAACCCAACTAAACTTCCTGCATTATTTTGTAAAAGAAAAATACAAAAGCGCATATAAAAGTAGCGCTAACCACTCCTCTGCCTGCGTTTTCCTTATTGACTTTAAAGAAATAGTTCATCCATAATAGATTTACCGCTACACAACCAATGAGCAATAAATCTGCTTTTTTGAACACCGTGGTATGGTTCATTAAGTACCAAGCAATGCTAGCCAATATTCCAGGACTTAGCAGCCCAATAGCCAAACCTACCAACACGTGGTTTTTAATGGAAGAAAATAGTTTCGCCATCTTAACCCAAATTTACACCATCGGCACTGCGTGAGGGTTTAGATTTACCTCCGTCGCCGTTAAAATCCCAAGTGTTTAAAAATTGGATAGCGTGATGGGCGGTCAAGTCAAATTGAACTGGCACCACCGAAGCATAACCATGGTCTAAAGCCCAAACGTCTGTATCTTCGCCTTTGTCGTAATTTTCAAAAACACCTGTTAACCAATAATAAGGCCTGCGGTAAGGATCTTGGCGTTCCTCAAAATCTTCTGCCCATTTAGCATTTGCCTGTCTACATATTTTAATACCTTTTATAGCATCTCCTTTGGGAAAGTTAACGTTCAAAAGCGTACCTTCTGGCAATCCGTTGGCTAACACCTGTTCGGTAATTTGCTTGATATATTTTTTGCAGTGCGAAAAATCGGCATCTTGCGCAAAATCATCTAATGAAAACCCAATAGAAGGTATTTTTTCGATAGCACCTTCTACTGCAGCCGACATGGTTCCTGAGTAAATCACATTGATGGAATTGTTCAGTCCGTGGTTAATCCCCGAAACGCACAAATCAGGCTTTTTACCTTTAAAAACCTTATTTACGGCAAGTTTTACACAATCTACAGGAGTACCAGAACATTTGTACATTTCAATAGGAGGATATAGATCTACCTTATCGAAACGTAATGGTTTGCCAATGGTAATGGCATGGCCCATGCCCGATTGCGGTCCGTCAGGCGCTACCACCGTAACATTTCCTATTTCACTCATCACTTCAATGAGCGCTTTAATACCTGTAGCTGTAATACCATCGTCGTTAACGACCAATATAGAAGGTTTTGCTTTCATGTGCTTATTATGTTGGGCTTGTAGTTCCAAAAATACGGAAAATATACCAATAGCCCTTTACACATCTACCATCCATAAAACACAACTATTTAGAGTATTCCCGTTTTTTGTGGTGCAACATCTCATTAATATAATTGTCTTTGTATATTTGAATGATAACTTATTTCAATATGAAAAAAATACTACTAGCTGTTTGCCTACTTTTTGTGGGTTCAAACTTAGTGGCCCAAAACGCTACCTATCAGTGGAAAACGGCCACAGCAGGAGGTTACACCTACAAATATGTAACCAACGACCCCTCTAAAACACGCTTCTACACCTTAAAAAATGGCTTAACGGTTATTCTTTCTCCAAACTACAAGGAGCCTAAAATTGAATATCGTATGAGTGTGAGGGCAGGTAGCAATACCGACCCCAAAAATGCTACTGGTTTAGCTCACTATCTTGAGCACCTTTTGTTTAAAGGGACTGACAAATTTGGAACCGCTAACTGGGCTAAGGAAAAACCATTGTTAGATCAAATTGATGCTCTTTACGAAAAGTATAACAAAACTACCGATCCTGCGCAGCGCAAAGAAATTTACAAAGAAATCGACAAAGTATCTGGCGAAGCATCTAACTTTTCTATTGCTAACGAATACGATAAAATGATGCAAGGTATTGGTGGCAACTCAACTAATGCACACACTTGGTACGAGGAGACTGTTTATAATGAAGATTTCCCTTCAAATGCGGTAGATAAATTTTTAGCAATTCAAGCTGAACGTTTCCGCAAACCTATTTTCCGTATTTTCCACACCGAGTTGGAAGCTGTTTACGAAGAGAAAAACAGAGGCTTAGATAACGATGGTTGGAAGATTGATGAAGCGATGATGGACAAATTGTTCCCAACGCACAACTATGGTCAGCAAACCACTATCGGAACTATTGAACATCTTAAAAATCCTTCGCTGATCGAAATCAGAAACTACTACAACAAATATTATGTACCTAACAACATGGCGCTCATTTTAGCGGGAGATTTAAATCCTGATGAGATGATCAAAAAAGTGGATAAAGCTTTCAGCTACATGGTCCCTAAACCATTATCACTTTATAACCCAGCACCAGAAAAACCATTAACCAAAATCCAAAAAGTTGATGTGTATGGCCCAAGTGCCGAAGCTTTGGAAATTTACTACCGTGGTTATGCCGAGAACAGCAAAGAGAGTGTAATGCTTTCCTTAATCCGCAGCATTTTAACTAATGGTAAAGCAGGTTTGTTTGATATTAACTTGAACAAACAGCAAAAAGTATTGAGAGCTAATGCCACTTATCAGCAAATGAAAGATTATGGTGTGTTCAACTTATCGGCACAACCTAAACAGGGCCAAAGCTTGGATGATGTGGCCAAATTATTAATGGAACAAATTCAATTGCTTAAAGAAGGAAAATTTGAAGATGAATTGTTAAAAGCAATTGTTGCCAACAGAAAACTAAGTTTCTTACAAGCTTTTGATAGTAATGGTAACAGAGCTGAAAGTCTTTCTACCGTGTTTATCATGAACAGAGGCACTGGTTGGGACAGAGACTTGAATGAAATCAACGACATTGCCAAAATTACCAAAGCACAGGTAGTAGCTTTTGCGAACACTTTCTTTAAAGATAATTATGTAATTGGCTACAAACACAAAGGTGAAGACAAGAATACCATTAAAGTTGAAAAACCTGCCATTACGCCAATTAATGCCAATGCTGGTTTAACTTCTCCATTTGTGAAAGAGCTATTGGCCAGCCCTTCTAAACCTATTGCTCCTAAATTTTTAGATTACCAAAAAGATATCACTTTTGGCAAATCAGGTATCGCTGAAGTATTAACGATTAAGAACACTGAGAATTCAATTTTCAGAATGACTTATCGTTTCAACTTGGGCAGCAACAACTACAAGCTATTACAATATGCTGCTGCTTACTTACCTTATTTGAGCACAGATAAATATACTGCAGAGCAACTGAGCAAAGAGTTTTATAACATTGCTTGTACATACAGCTTAAACGTAGGTACCGAAACTACTACGATCAACATCAGTGGTTTACAGGAAAACTTCAATAAAGCAGTTGCCTTAGTTGAGCATATTTTTGCCAATGTAAAAGCTAACGATAAAGCTTTAGGCGAATTGAAAAACAGCATCATTAAATCAAGAGAAAACTCTAAATTGAATAAAGGTGCTATCATGAGCGGTCTTACTTCGTATGCGCAATACGGCAAGTTAAATCCTTTCAACAATGTTTTAACCAATGATGAGGTGAAAAATATCAAAGCTGATGATTTGATTTATTTGTTAAAGAACCTGAATAATTATGAGCATGTAGTAACTTATTACGGACCGAAGGATTTAGTTGCATTTAATGCTGACATCCAAAAAGCACATGCTTTACCGAAAGAATTTACTCCTGCGGCACCAGCAAAAGTTTATACTTATACTGTTCAAGATTCGAACAGAGTTTATTTTGCCAACTATGACATGGTTCAATCTGAAATTCGTTGGTTAAGAAATACTGGTTTATATAACAAAGCTGACGGCGCAACCATTGAAGTGTTTAACAACTATTTTGGTGGCGGTATGGGTTCGGTTGTGTTCCAAACCATCAGAGAATCTAAGGCTTTGGCTTATTCAACTTATGCAAGCTATATCTCACCAGATAAAGCTGATAAAGAATATAGCATGATTGCTTACGTAGGTAGCCAGGCGGATAAAATGAATGAAGCGGTAGCAGGCATGAACGAACTGTTGAATGTATTGCCAAAAAGCGAAAAAACATTTGACGGTGCTAAAGCTAATTTATTGAGTACTTACGAATCAGACAGAATATTGAAAGATGCAATTTTCGGCCGTTATTTTGCTGACAAAAAATTAGGTTACAATTACGATTCGAGAATTGATAGGTATAAAGAGATCAAACCAATCACTTTTGAAACCATCAATACTTTCCATCAACAAAAAATAGCTAACAAGCCTTATACTTATCTAATTGTTGCTTCCGACAAGAAAGTTAAACAAGAAGATATGGCCAAATTTGGCAACGTTAGAACTTTAACATTAGAGGAAATTTTCGGTTATTAATCTGAAATTCTTATCATAAAAAAGCCCCAAAATTTGGGGCTTTTTTATGTACCTATGTTTAGCTATAAGGACTTGATCCACTTCACTAATTCATCTCTTCCTTTTCCTGTTTTCTGTTGTAATTTACCTAACATCTCGTCATCTTTTCCTTCCTCGTATTTCAAATCATCGTCAGTTAAATCTGCATAGGCCTGTTTAATCTTTCCTTTAAGTTCGTTCCATTTTCCTTTTAATTCCAGCTTGTCCATAATTAATGTTTTAAGTTAAATTCTGATTATTAGGAACAACAAGTGAATATCAACTATGTTTGATAAAATGAAAAGTCGACTGTTAAACAATTATTTTCGGAGAGTGTCACAATCTCAAATGCTTTACTTAAATTTATAAATGCGCATTTTTCTCTATCTCAACTTGCTGTTGCTTTTTTCGGTTGAGAGTTATGGTCAAAAAAATATCCCACAAAGAATAGCATTCAATAGCATAGCAAATCCGACCACCAACTTATTTGTTCATTTCGACAAGAACATTTATTCGAACAATGAAACCGCATATTTCACTGCTTATTTGCTAAAAACTGGAAAATTTGACTTCAAGGCGCATAAAATTTTAGCTGTTGCACTTATCAGAGATAGGGATACTTCCTTAATAAAGTTAGATAAGTTTGTTATTCAGGATATGCTTGCTTTTGGAAGTATGGTCTTACCCGACTCCATTACAACAGGCGATTACCACTTTCTGGCTTATACCGATAAACTTGTAAACGGAAAACCTGAACTTACTTTTAAGCAACGAATTACCATTAAAACCAATATCGATTTGCCCTTCAAAGGAAACATTGCCTTTCTCGAAAAACCAAACCATACCTCCAAGGAACATAAACTATTAATTTCGGTTACATCCAACGACAACAAGTTCCTGCCTAAGTCCGCTACGGTGAACTATAAGTATGGGAAGGTGCAAAAAGCTGGAAAAACGGATGCTTCTGGTCAGCTATTGCTTTCTTTACCTAAACAAGATAATCTTAGCGACCCCAACATTTATGTTAAGCTAAACTATTTAAAAGATAGTAGCTTTTTGAGTTTAAATCTACCCCCAAGCAAAATAAAAGCTATTGTAAAATTCTTTCCCGTGGGTGGCAATCTGGTGAACAACCTTAACTCAACAATAGCTTGGGAAGTAACAGATTTACAAAAAAAACCAATTGCCATCAAAGCTTTTTTATATGAAAATAATAAGGTGATTGATACCATAGAAACCAGCAGTTATGGTATTGGAAAATTCAAATTATCGCCCAATGTAAACGCCACTTATACTTTAAAACTAGCACACGAAAATGTAGTTGACAGCACCTACAATCTGCCCAACGTTCTTCCTAGAGGTTTGGTCATGAATATTACCAATGTACTTCCGAAAGATACCTTACAGTTATTATTGAGGAATACTGGAGAAGATAAAGTGATTATACGGGTGCACAATTTTAGAGAATGTTTTATTGACTATCCCCTCGATTTGGAAAGCCGCCGTACAAGCAGTATAAAAATTCCTTTAGCTGATATTCCAAAAGGGCTACACACCATTACCATTACCGATAGCTTAGAAAGGCCTCTGGCCGAACAAATTTTCTTTGCGCACTATGATAACAAAGAAGCTATCAGCATTCAGACAGACAATCCCACTTACCAGCAGCGAGAAAAAGTTACTTTTAAACTGAACCCCAACCAGTTAAAATCTAATGCCATTGTATCTATAGCGGTAGTGCAAGACAACAGGATTTCGTTAAAAAACAGTAATGATATTGAAACTTACTCCTACCTAAAAAATGAACTTGAAAATGCACCTGTGAGCATTGGTGGTATGGGTTATAAAGATAAAAACTACGTAGAACAAATTTTATTGGTAAAAGGATGGCGACGGTATACTTGGCAACAAATGTTGAACGCAAAACCAGCTGATACCACCAAAACCACGGACAGTCTTTTAATTGTGGGCAATATCAAGAAAGGAACTAAACAAATTATTAAGCCCGCCAATTTAGCCATTTTTGGAGGTAATCAGATCAGAGCATTTGAGACTTCCCCACAAGGAAATTTCAATCTTCACTATCCAGAATTCATTTCTGAGTATGGCAAAAAAATGTATGTATTTGTTAATGCGGCAGGCAAAGAAAACTACAATATTAACATTAATGATTCATTTGAAAAAATTGGCAAAGAACTGGCAAAAACAGAAGGACCTTTTGAAGATATCACCCCTTTAGTTTTACCCAACAATGCAGATTTGGCACTTAAAAGCAGCGAAAAGGCTATTAGATTAAAGGAAGTAACCATTACCAACACAAAAGACAAAGGATATTATAGAGGCGCTCCGGGAGCTAATGCTTGTGGAGACTATGTCTGTCGGTACAATATCCTAAATTGTCCAAATCATGTTTATGATGCAGACAACACCCAGCCTGTTGCAGGAAAAGTGTATGGAGGCCCTATTAAAACTCCTTACGCAGGATGCCTTACTTATGATAAAAAGGATAAATCTTATGTGCAATTCTCAAGTCTTCACTATCACAAAGAGTTTTATTTAAATGATTATAAGGACCCCGCAGAGCCTGCGCTTTTTTCTACCATTTATTGGAACTATGGCACAATTATAAATCGTGATAAAGAAACAGAACTAAGTTTTTACACCAGTGATATTACAGGTATATTTAGGATAATTGTTCAGGGGATGACCGATAACGATGTTATTTATTCGGAAAAGAAATTTGAGGTAAAAAACAAAGGACAGGCTAATTAAAACCTGTCCTTTGTTTACATGATCAATATGCTGTTATTTTTTAGAAGCCTCAATAATTTCGTCAACTACTGCTGGATCTAACAAAGTTGAAATATCTCCTAAATTTGAAGTATCTCCTTCGGCTATTTTTCTCAAAATTCTACGCATAATTTTACCTGACCTGGTTTTAGGCAAACCCGATACAAATAAAATTTTATCTGGTTTTGCAATAGCACCAATTACCCTAGTTACGGTTTGCAGAATATCTTTTTTGGTCAACTCCGCATCCTGGTGGTGATTTGGATAGATAATAAAGGCGTAAATACCCTGACCTTTTACATCATGAGGATAACCTACCACTGCGCTTTCAACCACACCTGCGTGCATATTGATGGCATTCTCTACTTCGGCAGTTCCAATTCTATGGCCTGACACATTCAGTACATCATCTACCCTACCTGTAATTCTATAATAACCATCTTCATCTCTCAAGCAACCATCACCTGTAAAATACATTCCCGGATAGGTAGAGAAATAAGTTTGGCGACAACGCTCATGATCACCATAAGTAGTACGCAACATACCTGGCCAAGGGAACTTGATACATAAGTTACCGCTCACATTGTTTCCCTCTATTTCAGCTCCATTTTCATCAACTAAAACAGGCTGGATACCCGGTAATGGCAAGGTAGCATAGCTAGGCTTAGTTTTGGTCACTGTTGCTATTGGAGAAATCATGATACCACCGGTTTCGGTTTGCCACCAAGTATCTACAATTGGTGCATTACCATGACCAATTTTTTCATCAAACCAATGCCAAGCTTCTTCGTTGATAGGCTCACCTACAGAACCTAATACTCTCAATGAGCTTAAATCTTTGCCCTTTAAAGGCTCGTCGCCAAAGCCCATTAACGACCTGATTGCCGTTGGAGCAGTGTAAAGGATGTTTACTTTATGTTTCTCTACAATATCCCAAAAACGAGAAGGAGTTGGATAGGTAGGAACACCCTCGAAAATTAGGGAAGTAGCTCCTTGCGACAATGGTCCATAAACAATATAAGAGTGACCTGTGATCCAACCGATATCTGCCGTACAGAAATAAACTTCATCAGGTTGATAGTTGAACACATTACTAAAAGTATAACCTGCATAAACCATATAACCGCCACAGGTATGCACTACCCCTTTTGGTTTTCCGGTAGAACCAGAAGTATATAAAATGAATAACAAATCTTCTGCATCCATTTCTTCGGCCTCACAAACAGCATTTACGTGCTTCACTTCATCTTCCCACCATACGTCCCTGCCTTTCAGCATACTTACAGGTGTTCTTACATGGGTGAGTACAATTACTTTTTCTACCGTAGGACAACCAATTAAAGCATCATCAATTACATCTTTCAAAGGAATAGGTTTCGCTCCACGATAAACACCATCCGCTGTAATCACCAATTTACATTTAGCATCATTGATCCTGTCTGCAATTGATTTAGCAGAAAACCCACCAAATACTACCGAGTGCACTGCACCAATACGGGCACAGGCTAAAACAGCAATAGCCAATTCAGGCACCATTGGCATATATATACAAATACGGTCACCCTTCTGCGCACCATTTCTTTTCAGAACGTTGGCAAAGCGACAAACAGCTTCGTGCAACATTTTGTAGGTTAGGGTTACACTTTCCTCATCTGGATTGTTTGGCTCCCATATAATTGCAGGCTTGTTTGCATTATGCTCCAAATGCCTGTCTAAGCAATTTTCAGTAATATTTAGCTTAGCGCCCTCAAACCATTTAATATTAGGTTCTTCAAAATTCCAAGAAAGAACTTTGTACCAAGGTTTGCGCCATTGGAAATTTTGGGCTACTTCGCCCCAAAACTGTTCTGGATTTTCAACACTTTTTTGGTAGCTTTCTTCATACTGCTCCAAAGATTTGATTTGCATAGTATATTTATAATAGGTTGTGGATTGTTTGGATGCTAAAATAAGTAATTAAATACTATAAAAACATCAAAATCGTCTCAATTTTACAAACAACATATCAACAAACCCTTACAATTATTCAAATTTTTCTAATTACCAAGCGCACAAAAAATTAAAAAGCCTTTGCCATTTTTTCTGGCAAAGGCTAAAGTTAGAGCTAGTAACTTAGTTTTATTTCTTTAAAAGATTATAGTGTTTAATCAAACGCAAATCTAAAGGGCTATATAAAATAATGGAATACCCAGATTTGAGTATTTTTAAAAGAAATTATAGAACTAGGCACAACCATTTCACATTATTTCATTATACCTATTAACTACTAGTAGTTTAGCATTTGTTTAGTGCAACATAAATATCTTTAAAATATTTTCACGGCACACTTGATGTTTAGAAAAATTATTCTGATATTTGCAGGCTCTTAAAAAGAATTAAGCGACGAATAACAAATAACAAAATAAAGTCATGTCAAGAGTTTGTGATTTAACAGGAAAAACCGCGATGAAAGGACATAACG
>Ga0222427_100309_pt1 | contig 95161 bp, 94 predicted proteins | sample 2B20Ametagenome_FD_182890 | JGI IMG/M metagenome (GOLD analysis project Ga0222427, IMG submission 182890) | Enriched microbial communities from leaf-cutter ant dump, University of Wisconsin, Madison, United States - 2B20A (version 2) | ecosystem: Environmental > Terrestrial > Nest > Insects nest... | reverse complement strand
TGGAACGAAGTGGGCGAAGAAGCCGTACGTCGCTTCAAGAAGGGCGACGAGCTGGAAACCGTCATCCTGTCGGTTGATCCAGAGCGCGAGCGCATCTCCCTGGGTATCAAGCAGCTGGAAGACGATCCGTTCTCCAACTACGTTTCCCTGAATGACAAAGGTGCAATCGTCAAGGGTACCGTCAAGGAAGTCGACGCTAAAGGCGCCGTCATCACCCTGGCCGACGACATCGAAGCTACTCTGAAGGCTTCCGAAATCAGCCGTGACCGCGTTGAAGACGCGCGTAACGTCCTGAAGGAAGGCGAAGAGATCGAAGCCAAGATCATCAGCGTTGACCGCAAGTCGCGCGTGATCAACCTCTCCATCAAGTCGAAAGACGTTGAGGAAGAGAAAGAAGCCTTCGAAAAAGTTGCCAAGTCGGCCGAGGCTCCTGCCGCGACCCTGGGTGACCTGATTCGTGAGCAAATGGCCAAGCAGAACTAAGTTCAGCTTGATCAAAAAAAGGCGACTTCGGTCGCCTTTTTTTATGCCTGAAATTTCAGTTGGTTAAGGCCGGCCCTTGTGGCTGCGGGCTTTCCGGTGTGGTGTTTCATTATTCAGTTACTGAATTTCCGTGCAAGTCAATAAGTGAGCTGTTCAAATTCACCAAGCCATGCTAAAACCAATGGAGGCAATGACCTAGCTGCTTGATACAGAAGGGAAAAACATGACGAAGTCGGAGCTGATCGAACGTATTGTCACCCACCAGGGGCTGCTCTCATCCAAGGATGTCGAGTTGGCCATCAAGACTATGCTTGAGCAGATGTCCCAATGTCTGGCCACGGGGGATCGCATTGAGATCCGGGGCTTTGGCAGTTTCTCTTTGCACTATCGTGCGCCAAGGGTCGGGCGTAACCCGAAGACTGGGCAGTCCGTTACTCTTGACGGTAAGTTTGTGCCTCACTTCAAGCCGGGAAAAGAGCTCAGGGATCGAGTGAATGAAGAGGAGCACACGTTTGATTAGCGGACGAAAGGGGAATGCTTGTGAGGAACTTTAACCGATTGGTTTTTGTCGTATTGCTGCTCCTCATTTCTGCGATGGTGCTAATTTTTGTGCTGGAGAATCAGGTTGCGACCAGTTTGAGTTTTCTTGGTTGGAGTCTTCCTTCTCTATCATTGGCGGTATACATCCTAGTAGCTTTTTGCGTGGGGCTTGTGTTTGGTTTTGTGGGTGCTTTTTATTCATGTTGGCGTTTGAAAAAAAATCAACCAGAGTGAGCTGTTTTCTGTGCTTTGATTTACATCGCTTGCCGATAGCTGTTGTTGTCGGTTTGCGTGGGTGGGCTATAGTTTTTATGAGAGGCGGGCTCAGGGTGCGGTTTGCATAAATTAATATGGATGTTATTGAGAAAAATTATCATTGGAAAAAATTATGCAAAGTGAACCGCCTCTGACTGGCTCTATTGGGGAAATTGATTTTCGCGATTTGGTGTTTGTATATTGGAAGCAGAAACTGTTAATTGCCTTTAGTGGTTTTATATTTTTCTGCTTTTCGATTGTGTATGTTTGTTTCAGTGTTTCTCATTATGATGCCAAGGCATTTATAGTTCCTCCGGCGCAAAGCGATATTGCCAATTTCAACTACGGTCGGACCAATGATACCGAATTGAAGCGGTACTCGGTAAAGGATGTTTATGATGTCTTTCTGCGGAACTTGCATGGTGAGTTTCTGCGACGAGAATTTTTCGAGGATCGCTATCTTCCTTCGCTGTCGTCGAGCGAGCGGGATAGGCCGGTAGATCTTTTATATGGCGAATTTTCAAGGGTGCTTACTGTATCTGGCCCTGTCGGAGATCGTTATGTACTCACTGTTAGGAATCGGGACCCGGCATTGTCGAAGGCTTGGGCGGAAGAGTACCTCAGTCGTGCAGGGGCTGCTGCAAAAGCGGAGATGATAAAGAACGTTTCGGAGGAGGCGGAAGTCAGAGCGCGAAATCTTGCGCAGAAAATCAATACTTTGCGCGATAGCGGTCAGAAGGTGCGTGAGGATCTTATTGTTCAGTTGCGTGAGGCGCTGCAGATTGCGCATGCGATTGATTTGGAGACGCCGCCGCTGATCTCCAGCTTGTTGTCCTCTGAAGTGTCGGCCGAAATGTCGGGTGAATTGACTTATATGCGTGGAAGCAAGGCGCTCGAGGCTGCCATTGGGACGCTGGAGGCGCGAAAGTCCGACGATCCGTTTATAAAGGGGTTGCGCGAACTGCAGGTTGCCTACAGCTTCTACAAAAATCTTGAGGTTAAGCCTGAGGTAGTGGAAGTTTATCGTCTCGACGGTCCTATTGAACTCCCGGATGAGCCAGTCGGCCCGAAAAAAATCGTGATCATTACATTGAGTTTGTTTTTGGGGGTGCTTGTAGGATTCCTCATTGTAACTTGTCGTGTGTTCTTGTTCCGCCGGGTCTAAGGGCTGCCGTGTTATCGGTGTCAGGCGGGGGTTCAGGCAGCCCTCCCTTGCGTCGAATCCGATAGTAGGGGGCGACAAGCAATTTGCTGTCGCTTTTACCGAGGGTGAAAGCGATGCTTTGGCTGGCTGCTGGTAGAGGCTCTGGTTGCGGCTCTGCACCTGCGAGGCCCTTTGCAGAGCCTTCTGTGTCGTCGGACATCTCCGTGTCTAGCCTGTCGATAGTCCAGTCGCTGGGTCTTTATGAATCTTGCTGTTACCTATCTCTTCCCTCCCTGTTGTGCCTGATTCCTCGTGGTCAAGCACTTTCTTGATTTATTTTGGAAACTTTTCATTCAAACCTTACTGCCATTATGGTAATTTTCGCGGCTCGTCGGTTCTATTGCAGTTCGCTCGAGTAACAACTTCCCGTACAGGTTACAGTTGGAGCGCAGGTCTACTCGGGCGCTATGGCCTCTGCTTTTGCCTCGACAGTGGCACGCACGCCGATTTCTAGGAGAGAAAAATGTCGAAAAGAATTCTTGTGACCGGTGGCGCTGGCTTCATCGGTTCTCACCTGATTCCCAAGTTGATTGCGTCTGGTTATCAGGTGCGTGTTCTGGACTCGCTTTCTCCCCAGATTCATGGCGTGATCCCTCGTGATCTTGAATGGTTGTCTGGGGAAGGCATCGAGTTTCTGCGTGGTGACGTAACCCAGCGCGGTGACTGGGAATCGGCCCTGCCGGGTGTCGATGCTGTCGTTCACCTCGCCGCCGAAACCGGTACCGGCCAGTCGATGTACCAGGTGGCTCGTTATAACGAAGTCAATAGCCAGGGCACTGCTCTCATGTTCGATGTTCTTGGCAAGATGGAAAGCCATCAGGTCAAGCGCGTTGTGCTTTCGTCCAGTCGCTCTATCTACGGTGAAGGTGCCTACGTGCACCCGCAATCGGGCGCACGAGTCTACCCGTCCGCGCGCAGTGGTGAGCAACTGAAAAATGGCCAATGGGAGCCGGTTTGCCCCGACACTGGTGCTGCGTTGCAACTGGTTGCTACTCATGAGTCGGATTTGGTTTCTCCTGCCTCCATCTACGCTGCGACTAAATATGCCCAGGAAGATCTTGTGCGCATAGGTTGCCAGTCCATGGGAATTGGTTACGCGATTTTGCGTCTGCAGAACGTCTATGGTGAGCGCCAGTCTCTGAATAATCCTTACACTGGCATTCTTTCTATTTTCTCCACGAAAATCCGCCGTGGTAGCGAACTGCCGCTATTCGAGGATGGTGAGGAAAGTCGCGATTTTGTGCATGTTGAAGATGTTACCGACGCTCTGCTGGCAGCAGTGGTTGTCGACCAAGCACCAAACACCGCTGTCAATGTCGGCAGTGGCATCGCTACCTCAGTGCGTACCGTAGCTGAGGAACTGTCCAGGGCATTTGGAAAAGCCCCGAATGTGGTTGTCACCGGTCAGTTTCGTATTGGCGATATTCGTCATAATTTCGCTGATATTTCCCGCTTGCAGAACCTGCTTGGCGTAACGCCCAAAATTTCGCTCGCTCAGGGATTGGAGCGCTTTGCGCAGTGGGTAAGCAGTCAGCCGCTGCCTGAGGATCTGTTGGAAAAAGCCAATCAGGAACTGCGCGAACGGAAGTTGATGAACTGAAGGTTTTCCAATGAACTCGGATGAAATTGGGCTGTTTCGCTTGCTGTCCATGGATGTCAGTCGCCACCGGGAATTGTTTGGCGCTCGCCCGGACGTATCCCGGCTCAGGCTGTGTCTTGGCATGCTTTCGCCCCGCTTTGCGCCGGTGTTGCTCTACCGCTTGGCGTATAGCAGCCAACGTTGTCGGTTGTCCCCATTGGCGAAGATTTTTTCAATGCTGAACTTCATGTTCTTCGGTATTGAAATCGCGGTGAACTGTAAAATTGGCCCAGGGTTGTTTTTCCCTCACACCCAAGGAACAGTCATCGGTGCCTATCGCATCGGCAGTAATGCGATTATCTATCAAGGTGTGACAGTCGGAGCGCGAGATCTCGATTTTACTTATGACGAGGATCATCGTCCGGTATTGGGTGACTGCGTTATGTTGGGCGCCGGAGCGAAGGTGCTTGGCGGTATCCGGGTGGGCGATGGTGTAACTGTTGCCGCGAATGCTGTATTGCTGATGTCGGTACCGGACCACTGTGTGGTGGGCGGGGTTCCGGCGAAGATTCTCAAGACGCGGAATGGAATGGCGTGAAGTATTCACTGGCTAACAAGAAAGTGCTCTTCGTAGCTCCTCAGTTTTTTGGCTATGAGCAAGAAATCAGAAGTGAGATCGAACGACGTGGAGCACGAGTCGACTTTCTTCTTGACCGACCTTTCACGTCTCCATTTCTCAAGGCTGTTACTCGCTGGCGCCGCCAGTGGGTAATGTCGGCCGCTGATCGCTACTACCGTGCCAACACGAATTTTAATGCTGATTATGATTATGTGTTCGTGGTTAATGGGCAGACGCTCTCCGCGGAGATACTCGAGGAGTGGCGCAATAGTTTTAAGAATGCCAAGTTCTTCCTCTATATGTGGGACTCGTTTGGTAATCGAAAAGATGCGATTAGCAACTTGCGATATTTTGATCATGTCTTCACCTTCGAGCAGGGTGACGCCAGTAAGTACAACATCCATTTCAGGCCTTTATTCTTCTCCAGAGGCTTCGAGGCAGGAGCGGATGTTCCCGTGCAGTGGGATATCAGCTTCGTGGGTACTGCCCATAGCGACCGCTATGCCGTTGCCTCGAAAGTAGCCAAGGGGCTCGGCAGCGAGGTTCGAGCGCACTGGTATCTATTCCTTCAGGCAAAATGGGTTTATTGGGCGTACCGGCTAATCAATCCTGGGTTCCGTCCTGCCAGGCTTGCCGATTTCAAGTTCACCCCCTTGACCAAGGCAGACGTACAGCGAGTATTTTTCGGGTCAGCCGCAGTGCTCGATATTGAGCATCCTCGGCAAACCGGGTTGACCATGAGGACACTGGAGACGCTGGGTGCTCGGAAGAAATTGGTGACAACCAACGCGAGTGTGCAGTCGTACGACTTTTTTTCATCAAGCAATATATGCGTTATCGATCGAAACGATCCTGTTGTGCCGGAAGAGTTCTTGCGGACGCCGTATGTGGATGTTGAGCGGTCTATCTATGAGCGCTATCGGCTTGAGGGTTGGCTGGACGAAATACTCGAGAAGGAGCTGGGATGAAAACTCTGCTTGTCGAGGGCGTCTTCTTGGATAAGTGCAGCCTCTATTGCTCTTCAGCGCACGTTGCGGGCGAGGGTGTTGGTTGCAGTCCGATGACACAGTTTCCTTTTGCCGTGGTCAAAATGGATTTTCCAATTTTACGAAAATCAGGTTTAACCCAATGAATCTCTGGCTTGTTCTCCCTTTGGTGGCCGGTGCCTCGCTATTGATAACTGGTGCGTTGCGACGTTATGCGCTTTCCACGAGTCTGATTGATATCCCCAATGCGCGTAGTTCCCATACAGTGCCGACGCCAAGGGGAGGTGGCGTTGCGATCGTTCTGAGTTTCCTGGCGGCACTTCCTCTCGGTTGGGTGCAGGGGGTACTGTCGCTCGAAGCCATGCTCGCACTGTTGGGCGCGGGAGCATTGATCGCGATTATCGGCTTCATGGACGACCACGGCCATATCGCCGCGCGTTGGCGTTTGCTAGGGCACTTTACCGGGGCGGCTTGGGCGCTGTTCTGGTTGGGTGGATTACCAGCGTTGAACGTATTCGGCTTCGTTCTGGACCTGGGCTGGTTGGGGACCTTGTTGGCTGCGGTCTATCTGGTATGGATGCTCAATCTTTACAATTTCATGGACGGCATTGATGGACTTGCCAGTGTGGAGGCGATGTGCGCCACTCTTGGTATGTGCGCAATCTATCTGGTTACGGGGCATTTCGCGCTGATTTGGCCTGCATCGGTCCTGGCGCTCGCAGTCGCCGGTTTTCTGTTCTGGAACTTTCCGCCCGCTCGCATCTTCATGGGCGACGCCGGGAGTGGGTTTCTCGGGATCGCCTTGGGTATCCTGGCACTGCACGCTGCCTGGTCGGATAGCCAGTTGTTCTGGGCTTGGCTGATTCTGCTGGGCGTGTTCATAGTGGATGCCACGGTGACTCTGGTTCGCCGCCTGATGGCTGGCCAGAAAGTCTACGAAGCTCATCGAACCCACGCATATCAGTATGCTTCCCGCAGCTATGGAAAGCATTTGCCGGTGACTCTCGGGGTTCTTCTGATCAACCTGTTATGGTTGCTTCCGATGGCTTGGGTTGTAGCATGTCAGGGTGTGGATGGTATCGTTGGATTGCTCGTTGCCTATGCCCCGCTGGTTGTCCTTGCAGTCAAGTTCGGTGCCGGGAAGCCTGAGAGTTAACCCGCTGGGTTGGGATATGTCGCGGTCTGGATGGGCCGTTTGAACTACAGCGAAATCGTTTAAAGATTGGAAGTAGTAATGATGCTGGAAGGGGTTATGGACAGGTTCAGGGCTAAATTGCTTGGGTTGCCGCGCAAGCTAAAACGGTTGATGCAGGTATCTGCCGATATCGTGCTGGTCTGGTTCGCCCTGTGGTTGGCGTTCGTGGTCCGCCTCGGTATCGATGAAATGATCAACCCGATGGTCCAGCATGGGTGGCTGTTCATTGTGGCGCCGGTGATTGCCATTCCCCTTTTCATTCGTTTCGGTATGTATCGAGCGGTGATGCGCTACTTCGGCAACGATGCGCTGGTGGCGATCATCAAGGCCGTCAGTCTGTCATCGCTGATCCTTACGCTCGCTGTATATTGGTACAGCAGTCATCAGGCAGTGGTTCCCCGCTCGATCATTTTCAACTACTGGTGGTTGAGCCTGATCATGATCGGTGGATTGCGCCTGGCCATGCGTCAGTACTTTCTGGGTGACTGGTTCTCCGCGACCCAACATGTTCCATTCTCCAACCGGGACGATGGCCTGACGAAGGTCGCGGTTTATGGTGCTGGCGCCGCTGGCAACCAGCTTGTCGCTGCCCTGCGCATGGGGCGAGTGATGCGTCCTGTAGCCTTCATCGATGACGACCCGAGCATCGTTGATCATGTGATTTCAGGATTGCCGGTGTATCACCCGGAAAATATCCAGAAGCTCATCGACGTACCAGGGGTCCAGGAAATCCTGCTGGCCATTCCTTCCGCAAGTCGTGCACGTCGGCGCGAAATCCTCGGACATCTTGAGCGCTTTCCGCTTCATGTCCGCAGCGTTCCTGGTTTCATGGATCTCGCTAGTGGCCAGGTCAAGGTCGATGATATCCAAGAGGTAGATATCGCCGATCTTCTCGGGCGTGACTCGGTACCCGCCCAGGAGAGTCTTCTGGAGCACTGTATCAAGGGCAAGTCGGTACTAGTGACCGGCGCTGGTGGTTCCATCGGCTCTGAACTATGCAGGCAGATACTGGGCTGCCAGCCAACTACCCTCTTGTTGTTCGAACACAGCGAATTCAACCTGTACAGTATTCTCAGCGAGCTGGAGCAGCGCGTTACCCGTGAGTCGCTGGCGGTGAGGGTTCTGCCGATTCTGGGTTCGATCCGCAATCCGGATCTGCTCCTCGACATTATGCAGACCTGGCATGTAGATACTGTTTACCATGCGGCAGCTTACAAGCACGTGCCAATGGTTGAGCACAACATCGCTGAAGGTGTGCTTAACAACGTTATTGGTACGTTGAATACTGCTCAGTCTGCGTTGCGTGCAGGCGTGTCAAACTTTGTGTTGATCTCCACGGACAAAGCCGTTCGTCCGACGAACGTCATGGGTAGTACCAAGCGTTTGGCTGAGATGGTGCTGCAGGCGCTGAGCAAGGAAGTGGCGCCTGTGCTGTTCGGGGAAAATGGCAACGTGGCCCAAGTCAACAAGACCAGATTCACGATGGTGCGCTTCGGCAACGTCCTGGGCTCATCCGGCTCGGTGATTCCGTTGTTCCACAAACAGATCAAGGCCGGCGGTCCGTTGACCGTGACCCACCCTAAGATCACCCGTTATTTCATGACCATCCCCGAAGCTGCACAGTTGGTGATTCAGGCCGGCTCCATGGGGCAAGGTGGGGATGTGTTCGTGTTGGACATGGGGGAGCCGGTGCGGATCGTCGAGTTGGCTGAAAAAATGATCCATCTATCGGGTCTCAGTGTTCGCTCCGAAAAAAACCCTCATGGTGACATCTCCATCGAGTTCACCGGCTTGCGCCCCGGCGAGAAACTTTATGAGGAGTTGCTGATCGGCGAGAACGTGGTCGTAACACCTCATCCGATGATCATGAGCGCCAACGAGGACTACCTGGCCTGGGAGGTTCTGAAATTGCGGATTCAGGATCTGCTTGTGGCAGTCGGGGGCGGCGATTATCCGAAGGTTCGCCAGTTGCTGCGCGAGTCAGTCAGTGGTTACACGCCTGATGGCGACATTGTCGATCTGATCTATCAGCAGCGTCGCCAGGATCCCTGATCATCTTGCGGCGGTTGCCATCCCTGAGCGGCCCTGCATGCAGCCGCCGCTTGTCTTCTGTGTGGAAGTGCTGCCAGGCAAAACCCAAGCGCATGATTTCAAAAGGGTGGTAGCGGTGGCAGAATGCTCAAGCTTTAGGGGGGCAGACAGGTCTCGGTGCGTCCTTTTTCGCTTAGTAAACACCCGTACAGCTTGATCTGCTTTGAAAAAGCGAAGCTGAAGTTTAATTTCCAGGGCAGGTGCGACACGTGAGTAGTGTAACCAGAATTCCAAGCATGCATGAGCGTGGCGAGCTTGACTTGTTCTCTCTCTTCAGAGCCATGTGGCGGCAAAAGAGCTTGATTCTCTTTGTCATGCTCCTGTTTACAGTATTGGCATCGTTGTATGCGTTCCTTGCCACTCCCGAATATCGTGTGAGCAGCACTCTTCGCCCGACCCAGATAAAGGCACTGGACGTTATCAACCGATCACAGATTTACAGCCTGTCTCCTGAAACAGCACTGCAGCGAGTCTATGCGGCGCTGGAGTCATATGAGAACCGCCTGGCGTTTTATCGGGCTAATCCAGAACTTTTTGAAAATATAAAGGACTCTGGAAAAACGCCTGAGCAAAACTTCGAAGAGTTCAACCGTAATGCGCTTCGCGTTATGAGAGATGACAGCGCGACCAGTGGTACTACCTCGGTATTGCTGGAGTTGAATTACTCCAGCAAGGTTGATGGTGTGCAGTTGCTCAACCGCTTTGTGGATTTCACGCTTCAGGCTCAGCGTGCTAGCCTCGAGTCGGACTTCGACGGGATTCTGGCTAACCGGCTAAGCGAGATCGAAAAATTTATCGTTAATGCCCGCACTTCCTATGCGTTCGATAAGGACTCCAAGATCGCTCGCCTTGAAGAAAGCGATGAAATCCGTCGTGCTCAGTTGCAGGATGAGTTGGCTGCACTTCGCCGGCAATTGAAAACGCTCCGTAAAGATCGAATTGCCCAACTGAACGAAGCGATCACGGTTGCTCGTTCCCTGGGGATCAAAAAGCCAACGACACCATCTTCGCTAGGTGAGTCCGACGCGAAATCTTTTTCAGGTGTAAGAACCGAAGTCAACAATCAGGCGATTCCCTTGTACTTCATGGGCACAGACGCTCTTGAGGCAGAGCGCGCAGCCTTGAATCAGCGTGGTTCGGATGAATTCACTGACGTACGTGTTTCTCAGATCGCCAAAGAGCTGCAGATGCTTCAGGTCAACCGTGAAGTTCAAGCGTTGAAGAGTCGTACAAACGAAGACCTCTATATCGACATTGATGCTCAGCGCAAGGAGGCCCTGCGTCTTAAAGCGTTGAGTATCGATGTCGGCGATGTGCAGCTTGTCGACGTCGACCGCCGTGCTGTTCAACCAACATCGCCGCTCAAGCCCCAAAAGGCTCTTGTGATCGCGTTGGGCGCATTACTTGGTTTGATGTTTGGTCTTGGGGTCGCAGGAGTTCGAGAACTCGTACGCCTGATGTCGGTTACTCCACAAAATCTTGACCTGAGCGGGCCTGTATTGCCTGCCGCAAAAGCCAAGGTGTTGCTGGACTGACAGAGCTCGCTCACCAACACTGTTCGATCATCATTCGAATCAGACCTTTCCAGGGCCGTCCACGATGGCCCTTGGTGCAAAAATCGATAGGAGGTAGACGTCTTGAAACTCACACAAACTCGTATTCCAGACGTGGTTATCCTGGAGCCCAGCATTTACACGGACGACCGTGGCTGGTTCATGGAGAGCTTCAACGAAGCGCGTTTTCACTCCGAGTTGCAAGCTCTGGGTCTTCCAACGCCCCGGTCCTTTGTCCAGGACAATCAGTCGTGCTCCAAGGTCGGGGTGGTCCGTGGGCTTCATTATCAAAAGCCGCCACATGCTCAAGGTAAATTGGTCCGTGTCGTTCAAGGCGCTGTTTTCGATGTTGCGGTAGATATCCGCAAGGGCTCGGCGACCTTCGGTCAATGGGTCGGCGTAGAATTGAATGCGTCGAACAAGCGCACGCTGTGGATTCCAGAAGGTTTTGCCCATGGGTTTGTCGCTCTAGAAGACGACAGCCACGTTCTGTACAAGACCACGGATTATTATGCCAAGCAGTCTGAGGGCGCGATTCTTTGGAATGACCCTGACCTGGGCATCGAGTGGCCACAGCTGGATCACTTGATCATTAGTGAAAAAGATCAGGAAGCATCGCTGTTTTCCCAAATCGAGGGTGTATAAAGATGAGTCTGGTCAATTTGATTGAACTCCAGACTCATGGGGATGAACGGGGAAGCCTTGTCGCGATCGACGACGGTACTGTCGTTCCTTTTGCCGTAAAAAGGGTTTATTACCTGTACCACACGGTAGAAGGCGTTAGTCGTGGTTATCACGCGCACAAGAAATTGAAACAAGTAGCGATCTGTGTATCCGGGAAATGCAAAATGATTCTGGATGATGGTCAGGTTCGCGAAGAAGTATGGCTCGATCGCCCGGACAAGGGGCTGTTGATCGATGGCATGATCTGGCGTGAAATGCACGAATTCAGCAAGGACTGCGTACTGCTGGTTCTTGCTAGCGAAGTTTACGATGAAAGCGATTACATTCGCGATTACGACAGTTTCCTGGCAGCTCAAGGCATGCAGGTAGGCTGATTTGTCATTGGGTTTCGAGCTTCTGTAGCCCGTTTCTCACTGTATTAATGGAGTTAACCTGCGCTTGACTATACTCGCGCGGGACTGGAGAACAGCATGGTTTCTTTTTTGGACCTCGCCGGTGTAAACAAGCAGTTGCGGAGTGAGCTTGTCGAGGCGGCAACCGAAGTGATCGATTCGGGTTGGTATATTCACGGTCGTAAGCTTGCGGAGTTTGAAAAGCAATTCTCCGATTATTGTGGCGCACGCCATTGCATCGGCGTTGCCAATGGTCTCGATGCCTTGATCCTGACCATTCGTGCCTGGAAAGAACTCGGCAAGTTGAAGGATGGCGACGAAGTGATCGTCCCGGCCAACACCTATATCGCCAGTGTCCTTGCCATCACTGAAAACAATCTGGTGCCTGTTCTCGTCGAGCCGGATGCACGGACTTTCAACCTTTGCCCTGAAGGTGTCCGCCAGGCAATCACCGCGAGAACTCGACTGATTCTCGCGGTCCATCTGTATGGGCAACTGGCCCCGATGCCTGAGTTGGTGGCCATCGCCAAAACGCACAACCTGCTGATCCTGGAGGACTCTGCCCAGTCCCATGGCGCTTCCATTGATGGAAAGAAAGCTGGTGCATGGGGTGATGCCTCCGGATTCAGCTTCTACCCTGGCAAGAACCTCGGTGCGCTCGGCGATGCGGGTGCTGTCACCACCAACGATGACGAACTGGCCAAAGTCATTCGCGCCCTTGGTAACTATGGTTCGCACGAGAAGTACAAGAATCTCTACGAAGGCGTGAACAGCCGGCTTGATGAAATCCAGGCGGCGATGCTCAGTGTGAAGCTGAAATATCTGGATGCCCATACCCGGCATCGTCGCAACATCGTCACTCAGTACCTGCAGGGCATCAATAACAGCGCGATTCAGTTGCCATTGCCAACCGATACTGATGTTCTTGCTTACGAGCAACATGTTTGGCACTTGTTCGTCATCCGTTGCCAGAACCGTGACAAGTTGCAGGCGCACCTTGCCGCACACGGGATCCAGACTATCATTCACTACCCAATTCCTCCTCACAAGCAGGGGGCTTACAAGGACATGAATAATTTGTCCTTCCCATTGACCGAGGCCATTCATCAAGAAGTGCTGAGCTTGCCGCTTAGTCCGATTCTGGATGTTGCCGATGCGGAAAAAGTCATCGCTGCCTGCAACAGCTTCCAGCTGTAGAGTGTTGCTGATCCATGACACTCATTAAAACCAGTATGCTGAATGGCATTGCTGTACTTGTGAAAATGCTGACCTTGCTGGGTATCAACAAGATACTTGCGGTTTACGTCGGGCCGGCAGGTTATGCCGCCCTCGGGCAGTTTCAGAATGCCGTGCAGATGATTACCACCTTTGCCAGTGGTGCGATCAACACCGGGGTGACCAAATACACCGCGGAGTATCATGATCAGCCTGACGAACAGCGGGTTGTATGGCGCACCGCCGGCACCGTCGCGCTAGTGGGGTCGCTGATCACGTCCCTGGCAATCGCGCTGCTCAATCAGCAGTTGGCATCCTGGTTTTTGCAAGACGAGGAGTACGGTGGTGTATTCCTGTGGTTTGCCGCAACACTCACGCTGTTCACGTTCAACACTTTGCTGCTGAGTATTCTCAATGGCAAGAAAGAGGTGTTGTCTTATGTGTTCGCCAATATAGCCGGGAGTCTGTTCGCGTTGTTCGCGACAGCACTCATGACTATCATTTATGGTCTATATGGCGCACTTGTCGCGCTGGCTATATATCAGTCCCTGGCCTTTTTCGTCACACTGTGGATCTGCCGAAAAGCAGCCTGGTTCAAGCTTGGTTACTTGCTTGGCGGGATTGAGAAACGTGCGCTAATTAACCTCTCCAAGTTCACTCTGATGGCCCTGGTTTCTGCTGTCAGTGTGCCAGTTAGCCATATTCTGGTGCGTAATCAGCTTGGCGATAGCTTTGGCTGGGAAGCTGCTGGTTTCTGGGAAGCGCTATGGCGTTTGAGTTCTGCCTATCTCATCGTGGCGACGACCACCTTGAGTGTCTACTTTTTGCCGCGGCTCTCGGAACTCAATGATCCGGCCATGCTGCGTCGCGAGATTCTCAATGGCTACCGGCTGATCCTTCCTTTGTCCATGGCGTGCGGGCTTTTCGCCTATGTCTTCCGTGACTTGATCATTGGCTTGCTGTTCACGGCAGAGTTTCAGCCCATGCGCGAATTGTTTGCCTGGCAGATGGTCGGAGATACCTTGAAGATCGGTAGCTGGCTCCTGGCCTATTTGATGCTGGGCAAGGCGATGGTCAAGCGCTTCATCCTGTTTGAGATAACGTGCGCAGCACTGTTCGTGCTGTTGACCCGTCTGTTTACCGATTGGATCGGCCTGCAGGGTGTGGCGCTTGCGCATGCAGCGACTTATTTATTTTATTGGCTTCTGGTTGGCACCGCGACGGTACCGTTGATGAAAGCCAAACCTAACGCAGGAAGTGATGTGTGAGCAATTACTCTCCAAAAGTATCGGTCATGATTGTGACCTATAATCAGGAAGATTTGATTGGTGAGACGATAGACAGTGTCATCTTGCAAGACTATCCGAATCTGGAAATTGTCGTTGCCGACGATGCTTCCACGGACGGTACTCAGGCCGTTATCAAGTCGTATCAGGAAAAGTATCCGCTGCAGATAAAGCCTGTGCTGAATCCGGTAAACCTGGGCATTACCGGTAATTGCAATGCAGCCCTTGGTGCCTGCACAGGGGAGCTCGTAGCCATGATGGGCGGTGACGATCTTATTTTGCCTGGAAAGATCGCAGCACAGGTGAAACTGTTCGAAGATCCCGAGGTGGTGCTTTCTTATCATCCGGTAGAGATCTTCCTTCATCAGACTGGCGAGATTCTCTTTACCAGCAATACCACCGAAAAAGAAAGAATCAACGATGTCTACGACCTCATCACCAAGGGCGGGATTCCCGGGGCATCCTCCGTGATGGTTCGACGTTCCGCCTGTCCTGCACATGGCTTTGATCCGAGTTTCCCTGTCGTTTCCGACTGGATCTTCGACCTTGAGGTTGCGATGAAGGGCAAGGTCGTAGAGTTGCCCGGTGTCTATGGCAAATACAGGAAGCATGGGCGGGGTGCCAGCGACCGTACGTTTGAGTTGCTGGATGAGTCGTTGCGTACTCTGGATGTCATCAGAAAACACTACCCGGATGATCGGAAACTTGAGGAGGCCTGCCAGCGCGGCGGATATCGCTATGTGCTAGGTGAGGTGTATCGCCAGGTAATCAAGCGCAATCCGGAAAAGGTCAGGCAGTTGCGGCCATACCTGCTTTCATATTGTTCAGGCTTCAAACGCTTGTTGACTGGTGCGGCAATCGGCTTACTTTCCAATCCTTTGGTAATGAGCATGACGGTGGGTTTGCTCCAGCGCTTGCGGACGACCTTGAAGCGTGTTGCGTAAATTTCACGCAGCACATATAGAGTGAGCAGGTAATAACAACCCCTATATTTGCTGCTGCGCGAGACGGAGAGCGTCTATTCGCCAGATGGTGAATAGGCGCCTGGTTCTATCAGCAGCGTCGACTCGATCACCAAACGGGTCGTCCAGGAGCTTCGATGCGTGTGGTTGAATCCGGAATGCAACAGCCTGTCGTCAGGATCGGCTTTTTTGGCAAGCTGTTCTGCTTGTGCTTTCTGCTGGCGCCGATTCTTGCCAATCTGAATGGGATCGGAAAATTCTCCGTTGGCGACCTGGCGGTGTTTTGGTGTCTGGTCATCGGTGCCTTGTCACTGCGCAAGATCGATATTGTCTGCATGGCTGGCCTGACCGCGATCATCGCCCTGTCCTGCGTATCGGCCTTCTTCTACATAAGCGACTATCCAGAGGGCGTCTTCGTACTGGCTAGGATGGCGCTTTATATTTCGGCGTTCTTCATTTTTCTGGCCGTATGCCGCCGGCCGGATTTTTCTGCGTGCCTGATCAGCAGCTATATGAAGCTCTCGGTCGTCTTCTCGCTGATGTTGATCGTCCAGGTCCTGGCCTACCATTTGTTTGGTGTGGTGTTCGCCTATGTCGATACACCGCTGGACATCCAGCCGAACTCGGTACTTGGGCTGGATATCGCAACGCAGGGCTTCCGCAGCGGTGGCGTGTTCAAGGAACCCAGCTACTTTGCGACCTTCGTTGCGCCTGCGTTGATCTACACGGCAGCGTGTAAGCGTTACTGGTTGTGGGGGCTGTTCAGTGCAGCAGTCTTGCTGTCGACCTCTGCACTGGGGTTCATTTTCATCGTGCTATCGCTGATGCGCTTTGTCAGCCCACTATATGTGGCGATTCTGTTGCCGTTTGCCCTGGTTTTCGCCGGGTTGGTCTTGTCGGGGGTGATACCGATTTTGCCCGTCCGTGTCATGGAAACCCTGGAAGGGGGGGGCAGTCTCTCCATCCGTGTCGTGGAGCCGTTCACCCGGGTGTTCGTCGATAGCCAAAACCTTTTCCTGCCGAATTATGAGGCCTTGAGGGATTTGGCCAATCCCGGGATTGCTGCGGGAATCTGGTTCAATTCCTTCACCTACTCGGTGGTGGTCTACGGAATACTCGTGCTGATCCCGCTGGTGCTCATGTTCCTGGCGATTGGCCTGAGCAGTCTGCCACTGGCGATAATCCTGCTGGTTACGGCCAATGGTTTGACCAACCCTTACTTTGTAGTCGCCATCGTTTCTTTGAGCATTCTGATCCAAAGCCTGAGGTTGCGCGGCGAAGGCTTACCGCCTGGAAAAACTGAAGTACTCTGAAAAGCTCGACGAGCTGGCAGGGCCGTTTCCGGTGCATTTTCAGGCAAGCACAGGTGCCTGGTTTTACCTTGTAACTTTTTGATCGTTCAAGGAATTTGATCTTCTTCTATGAGGGGCTAACTTGATTCAGGCAGCCAAGGAAACGCTGCCTAGTCATTCGTTCTTCTAGGAGTTCCAACCATGCGCCACACCTACTTCGCTTCGCTTGTCTTCGCCCTGATCGGCGCCTTCTCCCTGCCTCTCAGCGCCGCGCCCGATACCTCGGCACCCGTCCCTGCGGTAGTAGCAGAGCAACAGCAAGTCGCCCTCGACCTTAACAAGGCGGATGCCTCCACACTGCAAAGCCGGCTCAGTGGCATCGGCAAGGCCAAGGCCGAAGCCATCGTCGCCTATCGCGAGGAGCACGGTGACTTCGCTTCGGTGGACGAACTGCTGGAGATCAAGGGGATCGGCAAGGCATTGCTGGAGCGCAACCGCGACCAGTTGACGGTGAACTGAAGCCACCGGAGGCTGGAAGGCCGATCCTTGCGATCGGCCTTTTTGGCAGGCGGCAGGGCTAACGGTCCTGCGCCTCCTTGGCATCCATCTCCGCATTACGTTCGTGGATCCGTCGCAACTGTTCATCCGTCAATGGCAGCTTCTTCGCGGTGTCCCTGAGCATCATCAGGCCACCCACGATCGAGCCGATCGCCACCAACAGAATCAACCAGGCATACCAGGGCATGGTGCTCTCCTTCGGACGGCAAATTAGGCCGTACCTGTAATATCGAGTAAAACTTGACCGAATTGGTTCCATTATAGGACCGGCCGCGTGCGAGGCTAATTCGTGATCGGCGGCCCCCGCTACAGCGCCGCATCGTTTACAATGCGCGCCGTTTTCGACTTGCCAAGAGACCCTGCACATGTCCGCCTGCCAGACGCCCCTGATTGTCGCCCTGGATTTTCCCACCCGTGACGCTGCCCTGAAGCTGGCCGATCAGCTGGACCCTGCGCTGTGTCGGGTGAAGGTCGGCAAGGAGCTGTTCACCAGCAGCGCTTCCGGCATTGTCGAAACCCTGTGCAGCAAGGGCTTCGAAGTCTTTCTCGACCTGAAATTCCACGATATCCCCAACACCACGGCGATGGCGGTCAAGGCCGCCGCCGAGATGGGCGTGTGGATGGTCAACGTGCACTGTTCCGGTGGCCTGCGCATGATGTCGGCCTGCCGCGAGGAGCTGGCCAAGCGCAGCGGCCCGCAGCCGTTGCTGATCGGCGTGACCGTGCTGACCAGCATGGAGCGTGAGGACCTGGCCGGTATCGGCCTGGATATCGAACCGCAGGAGCAGGTGCTGCGCCTGGCGGCCCTGGCCGAAAAGGCAGGCATGGATGGCCTGGTCTGCTCGGCCCTGGAAGCGCCGGCCCTGAAAGCTGCGCATCCGTCCCTGCAACTGGTGACTCCGGGTATCCGTCCGGCAGGCAGCGCCCAGGACGACCAGCGTCGCATCCTTACTCCGCGTCAGGCGCTGGATGCCGGTTCCGACTACCTGGTGATCGGTCGGCCGATCAGCCAGGCGGCCGACCCGGCCAAGGCGCTGGCGGCCGTGGTTGCGGAAATCCGCGGTTGATACGAAAAACGGGGCTCGCTACAGAGCCCCGTTTTGTTTCACACCTTCAGCACCAGCTTGCCGAAGTTTTCCCCGCTGAACAGCTTGAGCAGTGTTTCGGGGAAGGTCTCCAGCCCCTCCACCACATCTTCCTTGCTCTTCAGCTTGCCGCTGGCCAGCCAGCCGGCGATTTCCTGGCCTGCCGCCGCATACTGGCTGACATAGTCCATCACCACGAAGCCTTCCATCCGCGCACGGTTGACCAGCAGCGACAGGTAGTTGGCCGGGCCTTTCACCGCCTGCTTGTTGTTGTACTGGCTGATGGCACCGCAGATCACCACCCGGGCCTTGAAGTTCAGGCGGCTCAGCACCGCATCGAGGATCTCGCCGCCGACGTTGTCGAAAAATACATCAACACCTTTCGGGCACTCGCGCTTCAAGCCTTCCAGCACGTCTTCGGCCTTGTAGTCGATCACCCCGTCGAAGCCCAGTTCGTCCGTCAGGTACTGGCACTTCTGTGCGCCACCGGCGATCCCCACCACGCGGCAGCCCTTGATCCTGGCGATCTGCCCGGCAATGCTGCCCACCGCGCCGGCGGCACCGGAAATCACCACGGTCTCGCCGGCCTTGGGCGCGCCGACATCGAGCAGGGCGAAGTAGGCGGTCATGCCGGTCATGCCCAGGGCTGAAAGGTAACGGGGCAATGGCACCAGCTTCGGGTCGACCTTGTAGAAGCCCTGGGGCTCGCCGAGGAAGTAGTCCTGCACGCCCAGCGCGCCGTTGACATGATCGCCCACGGCGAACTTGGGATTGCGTGAGGCAACCACCTCGCCAACCCCCAGGGCACGCATCACCTGGCCCAGTCCGACTGGCGGGATGTAGGACTTGCCTTCGTTCATCCAGCCGCGCATGGCCGGGTCGAGGGACAGGTACAGGTTCTTCACCAGCACCTGGCCGTCGGCGGGTTCGCCTACCGGTACCTGTTCGAAGCTGAAGTCGTCTCGGCTCACCGCGCCCACCGGGCGTTTGGCGAGCAGGAAGCGGCGATTGGTCTGGGCAGTCATGAAAGCCTCGCGAAGGATTGGGCAAAAGCTTTGTGATAGACCCTTGCAGCCTGCTCGGCAAGTTCGCCCGCCGTAGCGAATACCCGAGCATCCAGCAAGATGATGAAGGGTGCCATGGATAATCATCAGGTTGCATGGCGCCTTAACCGGCACCTTGATGATGCTGCCCAAGCGAGCACCGGCCTGACTAGACTGCCGACCACTGTCCTCAACCTGTTGCAGGAGCTATCGATGAGTATGACGTTTAGCGGCCAGGTCGCCCTGGTCACCGGCGCCGCGGCCGGTATCGGCCGGGCCACGGCCCTGGCCTTTGCCCGGGAAGGGCTGAAAGTGGTGGTAGCCGACCTCGATGTGGCCGGTGGCGAGGCCACGGTGCAAGGCATTCGTGCAGCAGGTGGCGAGGCGATCTTCGTAGCGTGCAACGTCACCAAGGATGCCGAGGTACAGCAGTTGATGGCGCGCACCATCGAGGCTTACGGCCGTCTCGACTACGCCTTCAACAACGCCGGTATCGAGATCGAGCAAGGCCGTCTGGCCGAAGGCAGCGAGGCGGAGTTCGACGCCATCATGGGCGTCAACGTCAAGGGCGTGTGGCTGTGCATGAAATACCAGCTGCCGTTGCTGCTGGCCCAGGGCGGCGGGGCGATCGTCAATACCGCGTCGGTGGCCGGGTTGGGCGCCGCGCCGAAGATGAGCATCTACGCGGCATCCAAGCATGCGGTGATCGGCCTGACCAAGTCGGCTGCCATCGAGTATGCGAAGAAGCAGATCCGGGTCAACGCGGTGTGCCCGGCGGTGATCGACACCGATATGTTCCGCCGCGCCTATGAGGCCGACCCGCGCAAGGCCGAGTTCGCCGCAGCGATGCATCCGGTCGGGCGTATCGGCAAGGTCGAGGAAATCGCCGCCGCAGTGCTCTATCTGTGCAGCGATGGCGCGGCGTTCACCACCGGCCATGCCCTGGCCGTGGACGGTGGCGCGACGGCTATCTGATCGTTGCCAGCGCAGCGTTCCTGCCGGCGCGCAACAGCGTGCCTGCGACCACCAGACAGCCGGCCAGCAGCAGGACGCCGAACAGCAGCAGCGCCGGGCCGGCGCCAAGGCGGTCGGCAATGAGTCCAGTAAAAATCACCGGCAGGCTGAAGCCGAGGTAGGCGAGCAGGAAGAATCCGGCGCTGGCGCGGGTTTTTTCCGCACCGGCCAAGGTAGTCACCGCCGACAATCCCCCCAGGTAGATAAAGCCGTAGCAGGCGCTGCTGGCACCGATGGCGCCCAGCAGCACCGCCGCCAGTAGCCCGCCATGAGCCCCCCAGGCCAGCAGCGCGTAGCTGCAGGGCAGCACCAGCAAACCCAGCAAGGTCGAGCGGCCCGGGGCCATGCGCCGGGCCAGGGGCTGGAACAACAGCCCGCAACTGATTACGCAGAAGGTCGACATCCCCGACCAGTTGGCCAACTGATGACGGGCGAGGATCGACGGCATCAACGCAATGACCAGGCCGACGCAAGCCCACGCCAGCAGGATCGCCAGGCCATAAGGCAGGCTGCCCGGTGGATAGAACGGCAGGCGCAGCAGCACCGTGTTGCGACGTTGCACCGGGTCCGGCAGGCGCAGGACCGCCAGCCCAGCGACGAACGCCAGGGCCAGATGCAGATGAAAGCTGCCCGGCGCCAGGCTCGGTCCTTGCAGCAGGAACAGGCTGGTCACCGCCGCGCCGAGGCCAAAACCGAGCGAGGTGCTGGCCGTGACCCGGTTCGCTGCTGCGCGGCTGTCGCCGTCATGGAGCAATTCGCACATGTAGGCGGTGCCGGTCGCCGAGGCCAGTGCCGTTCCGACGCCCAGCAGGGTGCGGGCGAAAGCCAGGGTGGTCAGGCCGGGGGCCAGCAGCATCAAGCCGGTGGCCAGCATCGACAGACACAGCGCTGCCAGGATCAGGCGCTTGTGCCCGACCCGATCAGCCAGCCCGCCGAGCAACAGCAACACCGGCAAGACGCCGACCACATACCCGGAAAAGGCCACCGCGGTCGCCGCCGCACCCTGGCCGGAGAGCGCAGCGTAGGTGGTGTACAGGGGGGCCTGGAGGTTGACGGCGAAGGTCACCAGGCACAGGGCCAAGGCCAGCGTGGCGGGGGCGTGACGGCTCTGCATGGAGGGCTCCTTGAAAGGTTCGCCGATTGTCCGAAGCAGGCGCTGGAGGGAAAAGGCACAGTCCCGGGACTTTTGTGATTAACTGTTTGGCCAAAATGACCGAACACCTTCGCCATGCAACTGAACGTCGATCGACAACTGTCCATTCCCCTGGTGCAACAACTGGCCGACTCTTTGCGCGAGTGGATCGTCAGTCAGCGCTTGCGTCCCGGGACGCGCCTGCCTTCGATCCGCCAGTTGGTCCGCGAGCAGGGCGTGAGCCAGTCCTGCGCCATCGAAGCCTACGATCGCCTGGTATCGCTGGGCTGGCTGGAGGCCCGGCACGGCGTCGGTTTTTTTGTCGCCGAGCGCAGGGGGCAGGCGCCGTTCGCCGAAGAGCCGGCGTGGGACGAAGGCGCCGAAGGTCGCTGGCGGCTGTTCAGCGACGAACAGGAAGACCTGCTGCGCCTGGGCTGCGGATGGTTGCCAGCGAGCTGGCGGCAGAGCGACGAGATCGCCCTGGCGATTCGCCAGGTCAGTCGCGGTGCCGAGCAGGACCTGTTCGGCTATGGCCCGCCCCTGGGCCTGACCGCGTTGCGCCAGCAGGTGCGCAAGCGCCTGGCCCTGATCGGCATCCAGGTGCAGCCCGAGCAGATCCTCGCCACCCAGGGCGCCAGCCAGGCCCTCGACCTGCTGGTACGCACCCTGCTCAGGCCGGGTGACACGGTGCTGGTGGAAAGCCCCGGTTACTACAACCTCTACAACCTGCTGCGCCTGCATGGCGTGCGCATGCTGGAGGTGCCGCGCACGCCCGAAGGGCCGGACCTGGACGTCTTGGCCGCATTGCTGCGGACCCATGCCCCGCGCTACCTGTTCATCAACAGCCTCTACCAGAATCCCACCGGCACCAGCCTGAGCCCGCGTACCGCGCAGCGCCTGCTGGAACTGGCCGGCGAGCACGACCTGCGCATCGTCGAGGACGATATCTACGCCGATTTCCAGGAAGGCCCGGCCACCCGCCTGATCACCCTGGACAGCCAGCAACGGGTCATCTACCTGGCAAGTTTTTCCAAGACCCTCAGCAGTTCGCTACGGGTCGGCTACCTGGTCGCCGATGCGCCCCTGGTCGCCCGGCTGGCGGAAGTGAAGATGGTCACCGGCATCGGCGCGTCGCGCTTTGCCGAGCAGGTGGTGGCGCAACTGCTCGGCAGCGGGGTCTATCGCAAGAGCGTGCAGCGCCTGCGCGTGCGGCTGGCCGAGCATATGGCCAGCGCCTTGCGCCTGCTGGAGGCCAACGGCTGGGAGGTGTTTGCCGAGCCCTACGGTGGCATGTTCGTCTGGACCCGCTACGCTGGTATCGATTTCGCTGACCTGCAAGCCATTGCCCAGGAGCAGGGTGTGCTGCTGTCGCCAGGCTCGGCCTTCGACCCGCAGGGGCGCGACAGCCAGTGGCTGCGGATCAACGTCGCCTACGCCCGCGACCGGCGTGCCCAAGGGTTTTTCCAGGCGGTGGCGCAAGCATCGTCGCGGCGACCTCCAGCATCCTGAAAACGACGGCTCCGTAGCTTTTTGCCATTATTGCGACCCCGGTGTCTTGTGCTGTCCCCGGCGCCGTTGCCACTCTGCGCTCTTGGATATCCGGCGTTTTCCAAGGGCAGCACGAGAGGGCAGCGAGCAATGAAGTCGGGCGCGAATGGCGGTTTTGCCAACCTGGGCATGGCCCGCAAGCTGGGGCTGGGATTCACTCTTGTTCTGTTGCTGACGGCGGTGGTTGCCGCGATTGGTATCGCCGCACTTTATGGTCTGGGTCAGCGCTTCGATGGCCTCAAGCAGATCACCGCGTTCAACAATGGCGTGCTGGCGCTGCGCCTGCACGAGCAGCGCTATGCCCAGCGCTCCGATCCCAAGGAGGCCGATGCGCTACGCAAGGGCGTCGATGCCCTCAACGAACAGGCCGCGCTGTTGCCCGACCTGGCCGGCAGCGACGTCGCCGATGCGCTCGCGGCCTACCGCAAAGCCTTCGATGAATTCGTCGAGCTGACCCAGTCCAAGGAGCTGGCCCTGGACATGGCCAGTTGGTCGGTGTCCAGCGTCGCCAACAACCTGGATGTCCTGCAGTCCGGGCTGTCCGATGACGGCACCTGGACCCTGAAGGATTCCCAGGGCCAGAAGGGTGCCGAGTTCGTCGAGCAGGCCGGCCAGGTGGCCCAGGTGGCGCGGCTGATGCTGCAGGCCATGGACGAGGCGCGGGTACGCCTGGAGCAGAACCGCAAGGGCGCCGAGGATCAGCGCCAAGGCCGCATTGAGCAGGCCGAGCAGGCTGCGCAACTGGCCGACCAGCTCAAGGCCAGCGTGCAGGACCCGGGCTACCAGAGCGTGCTTGGCGAAGTCACCACCCACATCGCCAGCTTCGGCGAGAAACTCGGCGAGTACACCGACCTGCTGGCGCGCGAGGCGCAGTTGCGCAAGCAGTTGCAGGAGCGTGCCGAGCAGGTCACCGCGCGGGTCGAGCAGATCAACGGGGCAATCGACGCCAGCATGCAAAGCGAGCTGAAGCGCAACGCGCTGCTGATTCTGGTCTCGTCACTGGCGGCGCTGCTGGTCGGCGTGGTCGCGGCGGTGCTGATTACCCGGGCCATTGTCCTGCCGCTGCGGCGGGTGATCGGTCGGGCCCAGGAGATCGCCGCCGGCGACCTGCGTGGCGAAATCAGCGTCGATCGTCGTGACGAAGTGGGCCAGTTGCTGCTGGCCATGCAGCAGATGGGCAGCGGCCTGAGCGGCATCGTCAGTGGTCTGCAGAGCGGTATCGATAAACTGGCCAGCAGCGCCCACACCCTGTCGGCGGTGACCGAGCAGACCAATCGCGAAGTCAGCAGCCAGAAGGACGAGACCGACCAGGTAGCCACCGCCATGCAGCAGATGACCGCCACGGTGCACAGTGTCGCCCGCGATGCCGAGGAGGCGGCGCAGGCCGCGCAGGCGGCGGACGGCAAGGTGGAAAGCGGTCAGCAGGTGGTGCGCCAGAGCATGCAGCGCATCGAGCGCCTGGCCAGTGCGGCGGACTCCGCCAGCCACAGCATCGAAAGCCTCAGCGCCGAGATCCAGCACATCGGCTCGGTGCTGGAGGTGATCAAGAGCGTCGCCGAGCAGACCAACCTGCTGGCGCTCAATGCCGCCATCGAAGCCGCCCGTGCCGGCGAGCAGGGCCGAGGCTTTGCCGTGGTGGCGGATGAGGTGCGGGCGTTGGCCCAGCGCACCCAGCAATCCACCGGCGAGATCGAGCGTCTGGTCAGCAGTCTGCGCAGCAACGCCCAGGCGTCGGTGGCGCAGATCCAGGACAGCGGCGAGCTGGTCAAGCTGGCGGTGGCTGATGCCCTACAAACCGAGAGCGCCCTGGGCAGCATCGCCAGCGCGGTGTCGCTGATCCAGCAGATGAACCAGCAGATCGCCGCAGCGGCGGAGCAGCAGAGCTCGGTGGCCGAGGAGATCAGCCGCAGCGTCACCCAGATCCGCAGCAGTGCCGATCAATCGGCGATGGCCATGCGCGGCAACGCCAGCTCGAGTATCGAGCTGGCGCAGCTGGGGGCGGAACTGAAGGGGATGGTCGGGCACTTCCGGATCTGAGTCCGGAAGCGGCTGTCAGGCGGCTTTGCGCCAGTTGAGGATGAGCAAGGTCAGCACCCCGGCAACGATGCCCCAGAACGCCGAACCGATCGAGAACAGAGTGAAGCCGGAGGCGGTGACCATGAAGGTGATCAGCGCCGCCTCGCGCTCCTTGGGCTCGTTCATCGCCACGCTCAGGCCGTTCATGATCGAGCCGAACAGGGCCAGGGCGGCGATGGACAGTACCAGTTCCTTGGGCAGGGCGGCGAACAGCGCGGCGAGGGTGGCGCCGAAGGTCCCGGCGATACCGTAGAAAATCCCGCACCAGACCGCGGCGGTGTAGCGCTTGTTCGGGTCTTCATGGGCGTGCGGACCGGTGCAGATGGCGGCGCTGATGGCGGCCAGGTTGACCCCGTGGGAGCCGAACGGCGCCAGCAGCAGCGAGGCGATGCCGGTCACCGAGATCAACGGCGAGGCCGGCACCTGGTAGCCATCGGCACGCAGCACGGCGACGCCGGGCATGTTCTGCGAGGTCATCGCTACCACGAACAGCGGGATGCCGATGCTGATGGTCGCGGCGAGGGAGAAGCTTGGTGTGGTCCATACCGGCGTCGCCACCTCCAGCTTGAAACCGCTGAAATCCAGAAGGCCGAGGACTGCCGACAGCCCGGTGCCCACCAGCAGCGCCGCCAGCACCGAATAGCGCGGCGACACGCGCTTGACCAGCAGGTAGCTGAAGAACATGCCCAGGACCAGGGTGGTGCGGTGCTGGGCGGCGACGAAGATTTCGCTGCCGATCTTGAACAGGATCCCTGCCAGCAAGGCCGAGGCCAGCGAAGCCGGGATCCGCCGTACCAGGCGCTCGAAGCTTCCGGTCAGGCCGCAGATCACCACCAGTACGGCGCAGGTGATGTAGGCGCCAATGGCTTCGCCGTAGGTCACGCCGCCCAGGCTGGTGATCAGCAGCGCCGCACCGGGGGTCGACCAGGCCACGGTCACCGGCGTGCGGTAGCGCAACGACAGGCCGATGCTGCACACTGCCATGCCGATGGACAGGGCCCAGATCCACGAGGAAATCTGCGCGCTGGTGAGTCCCGCGGCCTGGCCGGCCTGGAACATCAGGACCAGCGAGCTGGTGTAGCCGGTGAGCATGGCGATAAAGCCGGCGACCACCGCCGAGGGAGACGAATCGGCCAGCGGCCGCAGTTGTGCGGAAGTGGCGTTGGGCATGGCATAGTCCTTGTTCTTCGGTGTAAGCAGATTTTTCAGACTACCGTGGGCAGTGCACGCCAGTGCGGTACAGCGAGCGTTGCATTTAGCCGTACAGTCAGCGGTCGGTTTTTTGCGCAAGAAAAGGGGAGGGGCACGATGTACAAGGTCTACGGGGATTACCAATCGGGCAACTGCTACAAGGTCAAGCTGATGCTGCATCTGCTCGATCTGCCTTATACCTGGCAGCCGGTGGATATTCTCAAGGGGGAGACGCAGACCGCGGAGTTCCTGGCAATGAACCCCAACGGCAAGGTGCCTGTGCTGCAACTGGAAGACGGCACCTGCCTGTGGGAGTCCAACGCGATTCTCAACTTCCTCGCCGACGGCAGCGAGTACCTGCCGAGCGAGCCACGTTTGCGCACCCAGGTCCTGCAATGGCAGTTCTTCGAGCAGTACAGCCATGAGCCGTACATTGCCGTGGCGCGCTTCATCCAGTTCTACCTGGGGCTGCCGGACGAGCGCCTGGAGGAATACCGCAAGCTGCACAAAGGCGGGCACAAGGCGCTGAAGGTGATGGAGCGGCAGTTGGAGGTAACGCCGTACCTGGTGGGTGAGCAGTTCTCGATCGCCGACGTGGCGCTGTATGCCTACACCCATGTCGCCCATGAGGGCGGCTTCGACCTGGCGGCCTACCCGAAGGTCAGGGAGTGGCTGGCGCGGGTGGCCGAGCATCCGCGGCATGTGCCGATGGTGGATTGATGCCGCTGCTGGCTTCATCGCCGGCAAGCCGGCTCCCACGGGTTCAGTGGTGCACGCGATTTCGTGGGAGCTGGCTTGCCAGCGATGACGTCAGCAGTTACACCGCAGAAAACCGCTTGTTCAGATAATCGATGATCGCCTTGGACTCATACATCCAGGTGGTCTTGCCATCTTCTTCGATGTGCAGGCACGGCACCTTGATCCGGCCACCGCCTTCGAGCAGGGCCTGGCGGTCCTGTTCGTTGTTCTTCGCGTCGCGCAGGGCCACCGGCACGTTCAGGCGGTGCAGGGTGCGGCGGGTTTTCACGCAGAACGGGCAGGCATGGAACTGGTACAGGCTCAGGCCACGGGCTTGCTCTTCGACCCTGGCTTGCGCAGCCGGATCGCGCTTGAGCTTCGCCGGGCGGCTGACCCAGTCAAGAAGGACGATCAGCTGGCCGAGGCCGACCCGCAGGGCTTTGACGATCATGATGATTCCTCGCAATAAAAAGCCGACCTGAAAAGGTCGGCCCGGATAACGCACCCGATCACTTGATCAGGCTGAGAAACTCGCTGCGGGTCGCCGCATTTTCGCGGAATTCACCCAGCATCACCGAGGTGATCATGGACGAGTTCTGCTTCTCCACACCACGCATCATCATGCACATGTGCTTGGCTTCGATGACCACCGCCACGCCAACGGCGCCGGTGACCTGCTGGATCGCCTCGGCGATTTCGCGGCTGAGGTTTTCCTGGATCTGCAGGCGACGGGCATACATGTCGACGATCCGCGCCACCTTGGACAGGCCCAGGACCTTGCCACTCGGGATATAGGCAACGTGAGCCTTGCCGATGAACGGCAGCAGGTGGTGTTCGCACAGCGAGTACAGCTCGATGTCCTTGACCAGGACCATTTCGCTGTTGTCGGAGCTGAACAATGCGCCGTTGGTGACTTCTTCCAGGGTTTGGTTGTAACCGCGGCAAAGGTACTGCATGGCCTTCGCGGCCCGCTTCGGCGTGTCGAGCAGGCCTTCGCGGGAGACATCCTCGCCGAGTTGGCCAAGGATCGCGGTGTAATGCTGTTCCAGGGACATGGATCTACCTGTGGTGTATTTCGCAAACGCGAAGGGTACGGCGGCTGTGACAGCATCGCAAGTGCGGCGTTATTCGTCGCGTCCTTCGAGCATGGTCCGGCGCAGCATTACATACACCGCGCCGGTGCCGCCGTGACGGGCCTGGCATGAGGTGAAACCAAGCACCTGGGGGTGCTGGCGCAGCCAGGTATTGACGTGGCTCTTGATCATCGGCCGCTTGCCGTCCAGGCGCACGGCCTTGCCGTGGGTGACGCGCACGCAGCGGATTTCGAAGCGGGTGGCCTCGGCAAGGAACTCCCAGAGGATTTCCCGGGCCTTCTCCACCGACATACCGTGCAGGTCGAGGCTGCCCTCGAAAGGAATCTGGCCGATCTTCAGCTTGCGCATCTGGCTTTCCTGGACGCCATCGCGGCTCCAGTGCAGATCGTCTTCCGGGCCGACATCGATGACGAACTGGTCGGACAGGCCGTCGACCACGGTCTGGTCGCTGCGCACCGTGGCGTTCTGCCTCAGGCTGGCCAGTTGCTTGCGATCGGTCTTGGCCTTGCCGGTGTCGGCGCGGTCATGCTTGATCGGCTTGACGCCGCGCATCTCGCTTTTGAACAGGGAAAAATCATCGTCTTGCATGTAAAGCCTCCGCCAGAACCGCGCAGAGTCTACGCAGTCAGTCGTGTTTTTTCATCAGATGCGGGGACAGATTGAGTTCGCGGCCACGGCGCAGGCGCAAGCGGCGGCGACGCCAGATCCAGATACCGAGGTACAGGACGAACAAACCGCCAACCAGGATCAGGCTGGCGGCGGCGGGGTTGTCGTTGAGTTCGCCCAAGGCTGCCGGACGGCCCAGCAGGCTGGCGGCACCGGCCATGGCCAGCAGTACGCCGAGGCAGGTCAGCAGCATGGCGAACATCGCGGCCAGGCGCGAACCCCAGGCGCCCGGCTGGCGCGGGCGCAGGCGTTTGGCGTCGAAACCGTCGGATATTTTCATGCCGATTTCCTCAGTAAAGATCCGGACTTGGACCGGAAATCGTCGAGGTGGTTCCGTTCGCCAGCAGGGTCAGACCAGGCTGTCGACCGGCGCCACGCAGGCGAAATTGTCGGCCATGATCGCCATTTCGCTCTGCTGGATCTGTGCGGCAGGAATCACACCACCCTTGAACGGCAGGTCGCGGGTGGCGCAGCCATCTTCGACCAGGGTGCAGCGGTAGCCATAGTCCTTGGCCCGGCGCACGGTGGTGCTGACGCTGGAATGGCTCATGAAACCGCAGACGATGATGTCGAGATGACCGAGCTCTTGCAGGGTTTCATGCAGCTTGGTGTTCTTGAACGCATTGGGCATGCGCTTTTCGATGATGATTTCGTCGCCCTGGGGTTCCAGGCCCGGGATGAACTCGCCACGCGGACCTTGCGGATCGAACAGGCCACCGACGGTGCCGAGGTGGCGTACATGGATGATCGGGCGACCGGCCTTGCGTGCCGCTTCGAGCAGTTTGCCGATGTTCGCCACGGCTTCGTCCATGCCCGACAGCGCCAGGGGACCGCTGAGGTACTCCTTTTGCGCATCGATAATGATCAGGCTGGCGTTGCTCAGCTTCGCTGGCGGATAGCCGCGTCCACTGAGATGGAACATCGTCGTTGGAACAGACATTAAGGGCTCCTTTGGCTAGGGCTTTTTGGCTATTCTCCCTTGCTTGGCCGCCGATGTGAATCGCTTAGCGTACAAGCGGCGTAGTTAGTGGCTTTCAGCTACGTCAGCGATTGGCTCATTTGCCTCGCGACGGCCAATCCTGGCGCGGGGCTGGTAGAATCGCCGGTCGTCTTCCAAGGAGTCTGCCGTGATCACTTCCCGCCTGCGCACGTTGCGCGACCATATTCGCTGGGCTGTCAGCCGTTTCCATGAGCACGAGCTGTTCTTCGGGCATGGTGCCGACAACGCCTGGGACGAGGCCCGCCTGCTGGTGCTGGGCGCGGTGCACCTGCCGTGGGAAGTGGCCGACAGCTACCTCGATTGCCGTCTGGAAGACGACGAGCTGGTCAAGCTGCAGCGCCTGCTCAAGCGCCGTATCGACGACCGCGTGCCCACCGCCTACCTGCTGGGCGAGGCGTGGTTCTGCGGCATGTCGTTCATCGTCGATGAGCGCGTGCTGGTGCCGCGTTCGCCGATCGGCGAGCTGATCGAAAAGCGCTTCGAACCCTGGTTGGGCACCGAGCCCGCGCGCATCCTCGACCTGTGCACCGGCTCCGGCTGCATCGGCATCGTCAGCGCCGAGGTGTTCCCCGAAGCGGAAGTGGTGCTGGCCGACCTGTCCTTCGAAGCCCTCGAAGTGGCCAACCAGAATATCGAGCGCCATGGTCTCGAAGAGCGCGTCTACACCGTCCAGGGGGATGGCTTTGCCGGCCTGCCGGGCCAGCGTTTCGACCTGATCCTGTCCAACCCGCCCTACGTCGATGCCGAGGACTTCGCCGACATGCCGGCGGAATATCACCATGAGCCCGAGCTGGGCCTGGCCTGTGGCAATGATGGTCTGGACCTGGTACGGCGCATGCTGGCCGAAGCGGCGGATCACCTGACCGAGAAAGGCCTGCTGATCGTCGAGGTGGGCAACAGCCAGGTGCATGTCGAGCAGCTGTACCCGGAAGTGGATTTCGCCTGGCTGGAATTCGAGCGTGGCGGCCACGGCGTGTTCATGCTCACCGCCGAGCAGTGCCGCCAGCATCAGGCGCTGTTCGCTTCGCGGGTCTGATCTTTGTGAGCCCTATGGGAGTCCGCCCAGCCTTTCAGGCTGCTCTGTTGCGCAGAGAACAGGTCTAAGGGCGGCGCGGACCCTGTGGGAGCGGGTTTACCCGCGATTACGATGGTGGCATCACCGACGCCATCGCGGCGGTCCGGCGTCCCGGTAAACCCGCTCCCACAGGGTCCGCGTCGTATTTTCAGCGGTGCGTAGCGATCCAGATCAGCAACCCCGCCTGGAACACGGCAAACGCCACCAGGCAGGTGATGGTGAAACGCAGGCCGCTGTCCTCGCGCTTGAACTTGGCGACCCGCTCATCCCGCTCGCGCAGTTGCGCTTCCTTCTCGTGCAGCTTCTGCTCGGCCGCCTGAAGCATGTTGGCGGCATCGATGATCTCCACCCGCTGCAGCTTGTCGGTGTTCCAGCCACCCTTGAGCTGGCCCACCTGGGTTTCCACGTAACGTCCCTTCAGGTGCTGGGCATCGGCGTATTCCACCTCCACCCCGGTGCTGCGCAGCACATGGTCGCGGCGCAGACGAGTGTCCTCGTTGAGCGCATCCTTGTTCGCCAGCAGCCCGCCTTCGAGGCGATAGCCCGACCAGCGCCGTTGCGCCCAGGCCACGCCCTGGGCCAGCAGGAAGCGGCCGATACCGCGGTTCAGCGGCTCGATCTGCAAGCCGCTTTCGGGGCCGATGGTCACCTGGCGCTGCTGGTGGTCGACGCGGATGTCGAGGACGTTCTGTTCCTTGCGCGTCTTCTGCCCGGGCAGGCGGATCTCCATGCGCAGCAGGCTGTGTTCCTTGCTGTGCCGCTCGGCGTAGCCGTACTGGACGAAACGCAGCGGACGCGGGCCGCTGTTGCGGTCGGTGGGCAGCGGCGCCAGGCGCAGCAACTGGAAATGCTCGGCAGCCAGGTCCGCCCAGGGCAGCGGGGCGGCCTCCGGCGCAGCCGGTTCTTCGGTCGCTTCGGCAGCGTTCTGGGTGGGTGCATCAGTCATCACGGGTGTCCTCATTGTGCGCGCCAGGCAGCCTGCAATGGCGTTGCCTGCCAAGGATGTATCGGCCATGGCGGCGAGGACTGGAGGGCTATTTGCTCAACCGGGTGTCAACTGGCGCACAAAAGCGACGATCCGCTCGCCCAGGGCACTGGCCAATGGCAATTGCGGATTAGTGTAGGCGTCGCGTTGCTCGGCGATGCCCGGCGGGCTGATGCGCAGCATATGGTTCATGCCGTCGATCAGTGCCAGTTGCGCGTCGGGTTTGGCCGCCTGCAGGGCGCGGGCATCGGCGGGGCCGACCTGGATATCGTTACGCCCCTGGATGATCAGCGCCGGTATCTTCAGCGCGCCGAAGGCCGCAGCCGGATCCTGGCGAAACAGCGAGATCAGGTAGGGTTGTACGCTCGGGCGGAAGCTGTCCTGCAGCGGGGCGGGAATCCGCGCGCTTTGGCGGCCGGCCTTGAGTTGATCGATCAGGGCGAAGCTGGCAGGGAGTTGTGCCGGCGGCAGGCGTTCGGCGAGCTGTTCGCGCAGCACCTGGTCCAGCGGGCGACCGCTGCCGGCCAGGGCGATCACGCCATCGGCACCTGCGGCTTCGGCGGCCAGGCTGGCGATCAGCGCGCCTTCACTATGGCCCAGCAGGATCAGCGGGCCGAAGCGTGGATCGGCCTTGATCCTGTGGCTCCAGGCCACGGCATCGGCGACATAGCGTTCGACGCTGAGATTGCGCTCGTCCGGGGTCGCCGCCAGGCTTTCGGCGACGCCGCGCTTGTCGTAGCGCACGCTGGCGATGCCGTTGCGCGACAGCTGCAGGGCCAGTTGCCGGAGGATATCGATTCGGCCCACTGCCGGGTTATTGCCATCACGGTCAGTGGGCCCGGAGCCGGCGATGATCAGCACCACCGGCGGCGGGCTTTCGGTGCGCGGCAGCAGCAGGCTGCCATGCAGGACACCCTGGCCGGTGTCGAGGCTGAGCGGACGCTGGAACACCACGGGTGCGGCCTGGGCGAAGCAGGAGACGAACAGCAGGAGCAGGGCGGCAAGACGCGGCATCATCGAACACACATGGAGGGATGCCGTTATGACCCGGGCGCGGCAGGAAGGTTCTCCATCAGGGATGAACTGATTGGTTAGCCTGCGTATACTGGCGGCCTTGTTCAAATCAGGCTGATTTCGCGGAGCGTCTGCATGTCCGGCAATACCTACGGCAAGCTGTTCACTGTCACCACCGCTGGCGAAAGCCATGGTCCGGCGTTGGTCGCCATTGTCGATGGCTGCCCGCCGGGCCTGGAGATTTCCCTCGAGGACCTGCAGCGCGACCTGGACCGGCGCAAGCCCGGTACCAGCCGCCACACCACCCAGCGCCAGGAGGCCGACGAGGTCGAGATCCTCTCCGGCGTGTTCGAAGGCCGCACCACCGGTTGCGCCATCGGCCTGCTGATCCGCAACACCGACCAGAAGTCCAAGGACTACTCGGCGATCAAGGACCTGTTCCGCCCGGCCCACGCCGACTACACCTACCACCACAAGTACGGTGAGCGCGACTACCGCGGCGGTGGCCGCAGCTCGGCGCGGGAAACCGCCATGCGCGTGGCTGCCGGTGCCATCGCCAAGAAGTACCTGGCCAGCCAGGGCATCGTCATTCGCGGCTACATGAGCCAGCTCGGCCCGATCGAAATCCCGTTCAAGACCTGGGACTCGGTAGAGCAGAACGCCTTCTTCAGCCCCGACCCGGACAAGGTCCCGGAACTGGAGGCGTACATGGACCAGCTGCGCCGTGACCAGGACTCGGTCGGCGCCAAGATCACCGTGGTCGCCGAAGGCGTGATGCCAGGCCTGGGCGAGCCGATCTTCGATCGCCTCGACGCCGAGCTGGCCCATGCGCTGATGAGTATCAACGCGGTCAAGGGCGTGGAAATCGGCGCCGGTTTCGCCTGCGTTGCCCAGCGCGGCACCGAGCACCGCGACGAGCTGACCCCGCAAGGTTTCCTCAGCAACAATGCCGGCGGCATCCTCGGTGGTATCTCGTCCGGCCAGCCGATCGTCGCTCACCTGGCGCTGAAACCGACCTCCAGCATCACCACGCCGGGTCGCTCCATCGACAAGGACGGCAACCCGGTGGACGTCATCACCAAGGGCCGTCACGACCCTTGCGTTGGCATCCGCGCCACGCCGATCGCCGAGGCCATGATGGCCATCGTGCTGATGGACCACCTGCTGCGCCATCGCGGGCAGAACGCCGATGTACGGGTGAGCACTCCGGTACTGGGCCAACTCTGATGCCCCGCACCACCCCTCGCGCCACGGCCTGCTAGCCGTGGCGCTTCCTTACTGGCGCCTGTCCAGTTTCTACCTGTTCTACTTCGCCCTGCTGGGGGCCACTGCGCCGTTCCTGGCCCTGTATTTCGACCACCTCGGTTTTTCCAGCGCGCGGATCGGCGAACTGGTGGCGATTCCCATGCTGATGCGCTGTGTCGCCCCCAACCTGTGGGGCTGGCTCGGCGATCGCACGGGCCAGCGCCTGCTGATCGTGCGCCTGGGGGCGTTATGCACGCTGGCCAGTTTCGCCCTGATCTTCGTCGACAAAAGCTATGCCTGGCTGGCCTTGGTAATGGCCTTGCATGCCTTCTTCTGGCACGCCGTGCTGCCGCAGTTCGAAGTGATCACCCTGGCCCACCTGCAAGAGCAGACCGGACGCTACAGCCAGATCCGCCTGTGGGGTTCGATCGGTTTCATCCTCACCGTGGTCGGCCTGGGGCGGCTGTTCGAATGGCTGAGCCTGGATGTCTATCCCGTGGCGCTGGTGTGCATCATGGCCGGTATCGTCTGTGCCAGCCTGTGGGTGCCCAATGCCCAGCCGGCGGAGCAATCCGAGCGAGCGGCCAGCGGCGGTTTTCTCAAGCAACTGACCCGGCCCGGTGTGCTGGCGTTCTATCTGTGCGTGGCGCTGATGCAACTGAGCCACGGCCCGTACTACACCTTCCTGACCCTGCACCTGGAAAGCCTCGGTTACAGCCGCGGCATCATCGGCATGCTCTGGGCCCTTGGCGTGTTGGCGGAGGTGCTGCTGTTCGTGGTGATGAGCCGGATTCTTGCGCGCTTTTCCCTGCGCCGGGTGCTGCTGGCGAGCTTCCTGCTGGCGGCGTTGCGCTGGTTGTTGCTGGGCGCCTTGGCCGAACACCTGATGGTGCTGTTGCTGGCTCAACTGATGCACGCGGCGACCTTCGGCGCCTTCCATGCCTCATGCATCGCCTTTGTCCAGCGCAGTTTCGGCGCCCGCCAGCAAGGCCAGGGCCAGGCCTTCTATGCGACCCTGTCCGGCACCGGTGGCGCCCTGGGTGCGCTGTATGCGGGCTATAGCTGGAAGACCCTGGGGCCGACCCTCACCTTTAGTATTGCCAGCGTCGCGGCGCTGGCCGCAGCCGTTATCATTGCGACCCGGTTGAAAGAGGACGCGCAGTAGCGCTCTTTCCGAGGTTTTCGATCTATCAGGAGTTGCCCCTTGAGCATCCTCAGCGTTTATCACCAATCCACCCCCGATACCCCCAACAAGGTCCTGACCCACGCCGACGATATCGCCGCGACCCTGGCTGAGCAGGGCGTGCGCTTCGAACAGCGCGAGGTGGCAGCGCGGATTCGTCCGGGAACGGCGGAAGACGAGGTGGTTGCCAGCCTGGGCGGTCAGGTGGAGGCTTTGCGTGGCGAGTTTTCGGCGGCGGTGGTCGAGGTGCTGAGCATCAATCCGGAACATTCGCAGAAGGATGAACTGCGCGCCGGGTTGATCGATGAGCGTCGGCACTCCGGGCAGGATGTGCGGTTGTTCGTCAGCGGGCGTGGCTTGCTGAATATCCGAATTGGCGAGTACGTCTACGCGCTGATTGGCGAGCGGGGTGATCTGATCGAGGTGCCGGCGGGTGTCGCCCAGTGGTTCGACATTGGCGAACAACCGAACCTGGTGCTGGTGCGGTTCCTGAGCAAGGAAGATCAGAAGGCTCAGTTGACCGGAGATGAGAGTTTCCGGGCGTATCCAAGGCTGGATGACACGTTCTAAATCATTTAACAGGGGCCTTGTGGGAGCGGGTTCACCCGCGATTACGGTAGTGATCTCACCGACGTAATCGCGGGTGAACCCGCTCCCACAAGTTTCCGCGTTGCTTTTTCTTTAACGGTAGGTCGGCAAGGCAAAACGCTGCTGGCTTTGCAGCATCGAGATCACTGGCAGTTCGCTGGCCTGCTCGGCCAGGTCGCGGCGGATCGCGCTGATCGCCCAGGACAGTTGCTCGGCGTTGTGCAATTGCGCGTAGGAAAGGCAGCGACGGGTCTGCTTGCCGTCGGCAGCGCGCAGGGTCAGCAGGATGCCGCCGTCAGGGCGGGCTTGAGTGGTGACCTGGTAAGCGGAGAACACCGAGGCGAATTTTTCCTGAATGAGGTCCATATCAGCTCCTGGCTGTGGGTGGCAGACATGGAATGACTGGTGCAGTCGACGTGCCAGCTTTCAGGAAATAAAAAATCCTTGTAAATCAATTACTTATTAAGTTGCGGCGAAGCGTGCGTCGTGCATCGTGCAAGGTCGTGCAATTTGCACAGTGCATTTTGCAAGGTCGGCTGGTTGCGCTGTATCCGATGGAATTATTCCCGCGAACCATGGATCAACCCCTGACAAGGGATTTGGCCCTGTTCCGTTCCGGAGGTTCCCGATGCACGACCAGCAACCCGCCACCATGAGCGCCGACGAGCAGCAAGCCTTTGCCGAGCAGGTCTTCGAGCGTGCCCGCCAGGGCGACGCCGAGATGCTGCGGCGCCTTCTGCAAACCGGCCTGCCGGCCAATCTGCGCAATCACAAGGGCGACACCCTGCTGATGCTGGCCAGCTATCATGGCCATCTTGACGCCGCGCAGGTGCTGCTGGCCCATGGCGCCGATCCGCGGATCGCCAACGACAACGGCCAGTTGCCGGTGGCCGGCGCGGCATTCAAGGGCAATCTGGAGATGGTCCGTCTGCTGGTAGAGCACGGCGGCGACCCGGATGCCGCCGCTGGCGACGGACGCACGGCCCTGATGATGGCGGCCATGTTCAATCGCCTCGCCATCCTCGACTACCTGCTGGAACAGGGCGCCGACCCCACCCGTCGCGACGCCCGTGGCGCCGATGCCCTGGACGCTGCCCGGACCATGGGCGCCCGCGAGACTACCGCGCGCCTGCAAGCGCTGGCCGGCTGACCCCGGGGCGGCTATCCTTGGCGCCTTTTTTCCAGCGTCCCAGGGCCTCCCCATGAAAGAACAACTGGTCGAACTCATCGGCAAAATCAGCTCCGGCTGCATGACCGCGCAGGACATCGAGCGGATCGCCGACGAGGCGGCCCAGGCCTACGCCGATCCCGAGGCCTTCCTCGCCGCCAACCCGGACATCAACTACGACGACAGCTTCCCGATCCCCCTGGGCGAATGGGTGGTGGTCGGCAGCCTGCCGGATACCGTGCTGTTCCAGGCCGATACCTACGAAGACCTGTTCGCCAGCATCGTCGCCTCCTTCGACAAGAGCGTGCCGTTCAATATCAAGCCCAAGCAACTGGCCAAGGTCGAGGCGCTGACCGCTCTCAACCGCATCCAGATCCAGATGGGCAGCATGAACAAGGAAGCCGGTGGCTACGTGCTGATGAATCTCAGCCAGTTGCTCGACGATGAACTGCAAATGGTCCTGGTCTGCGGCAATGATCTGCCACGGGTACTGGAGCTGTGCGCCGAGCTGAACATCGCCGCAGCGCCGGCCCTGGAAGCGCTGCGGGTCGCCGTTCACGTTTAACCGAGAGCGGTGTCGAGGAACATCATCACCGCAAAGCCACCCATCAGGCCGAGGGTTGCCGAGGTCTGGTGGCCGTTGCGGTGGGTTTCCGGGATCACCTCGTGGGACACCACGAACAGCATCGCCCCCGCCGCCAGGCCCATGCTGATCGGGTAGGCGAGGGCGAAACCGCTGGAAATGCCCAGGCCGATCACCGCGCCGATGGGCTCCATCAAGCCCGAGCCGATCGCCACCAGCGCCGCTTTCAGACTGGACAGCCCGGTGGCGCGCAGGGCCAGGGCGACTGCCAGGCCTTCGGGAATGTCCTGGATGGCGATGGCACTGGTCAGCGGCAGGCCGACGTTGAGGTCGCCATTGGTAAAGCTTACGCCGATGGCCATGCCTTCCGGCAGGTTGTGCAGGGTGATCGCCAGGACGAACAGCCAGACCCGGTTGATCCGTTCCGCCTGCGGGCCGCAGGGACCGGTGCTTTCGTGTTCGTGCGGGGTAAAGCGGTCGAGGCCGAGCATCAGCAGCACACCCAGGCCCATGCCGACCACCACGGTCAACGCGGCCAGCGGGCCGTTGCCGGTGATCTCGCGGGCGGCGTCCAGCCCCGGCAGGATCAGCGAGAAGGAACTGGCGGCGAGCATCATCCCGGCGGCGAAGCCGAGCATCACATCCTGGGTCCGCGAGCTGACCTCGCGCAGCACTACGGCGAGGATCGCCCCCAATGCGGTGGCGGAAAACCCGGCCAGGCCGCCGAGCATGGCCAGTCGCAGGTTTTCCTGGTGATCGCCGTGGATCGCGTTCCAGGCGCTGGCGCCCATCAGCCACAGCACCACCAGCAGGCTCAGGCCCAGGCCGGCGCTCAGCCAGGGCGTGGTTTGTGCCTGTTGCAGCCAGGCGCTGTAGAGCGGAATGGGGGCGGCAGGGCTATGGCTGTGGGACGGTGGCATGAACGCTTCTCCGGCAAGGCAATGCAGGCAAGTCTACCCAAGCCATCGGAACGCCATCGATGCAAGTGCGTCTATAAGGCCGATAGCCATCTATTCTTTGGGCAATGTCTGGATTAGGAGTTTCGAGATGGGTTCGACGTTCAATGGCCTCGCCGGCCTGGTCATTCTCGCCCTGGATATCTGGGCGATCCTCAACGTGGTCAAGAGCAGCGCCGGTGGCGGCGCCAAGGTTCTGTGGATCCTGCTGATCATCCTGCTGCCGGTGCTCGGCCTGATCATCTGGGCGATCGCCGGACCGCGCGGGGATGTGCGGATCTAGCGCCAACATCTGTTTACTGGATGCGGATTGTGCTGGCTGGGCAACCCGGCTAGCCTGATCCGCGTTTCGCGCTGCATCAACGAAATTTTCACAATCGATTGAAGACAATCGCGCGCGCCTTTACCCATTCGCCTGACGGCTCACCAGCCGGGTAACTTCCCGGAGTGGCGCCGTTTCGCGTCAATGTGCTCTCCATAACCAGAATTCCAGGGACCCTCCACTTCATGGCTAAAACGGACGCCTCGCGCCTGCAACCGACGGTCAAATCACACCTGCTCTACACCCTCCTGTGCGGCCTGGTGATCATGCTGATGCTGAGCGCCGTGCGGTTCGCGCTGCTGGTCTACAACAGCGACATGATCGGCGATACGCCCTATTCGACCGTTGCCGAAGGCTTCTTCAACGGCCTGCGTTTCGACCTGCGTGTGGTGGTGTACCTGAGCATTCCGCTGCTGCTGGCCATCCTCAGTGCCCGGGCCATGGCGCAGCGGGGGCTGTTCCGCCTGTGGCTGACCGTCGCCGGCAGCATCACGCTGTTCCTCGGCCTGGTGGAGATGGACTTCTACCGCGAGTTCCACCAGCGCCTCAACGGCCTGGTATTCCAGTACATCAAGGAAGACCCGAAGACCGTCTCCAGCATGATCTGGTATGGCTTCCCGGTGGTCCGCTACCTGCTGGCCTGGGTGGCCGGCACGGTGATCATGAGCCTGGCGTTCAAGGGCATCGACCGCCTGACCCGTCCCCGTGGCCAGTACCAGAGCAGCCTGGCCGGCGTGCGTAGCGTGGCCCCGTGGTACGTGCGTGGCGTGGTGTTCTTCATGATCCTGCTGGTGGCGGTGGTCGCCGCTCGCGGCACCCTGCGCCAGGGCCCGCCGATGCGCTGGGGCGATGCCTTCACCACCGATTCCAACTTCGTCAACCAGCTCGGCCTGAACGGTACCCTGACCCTGATCGACGCCGCCAAGAGCCGCTTCTCCGAAGATCGCGACAATATCTGGAAGGCCACCCTCGATCCGCAGGTCGCCCAGCAGACCGTGCGCGACATGCTGCTGACCGCCAACGACAAGCTGGTCGACGCCGACGAGGCGGCGATCCGTCGTGACTTCACCCCGCCGGTGGAAAACACCCTGCCGATCAAGAACGTGGTGGTGATCCTAATGGAGAGCTTCGCCGGTCACTCGGTAGGTGCGTTGGGCGCCAAGGGCAACATCACCCCGTACTTCGACAAGCTGGCCGAGGAAGGCCTGCTGTTCGACCGCTTCTTCTCCAACGGCACCCATACCCACCAGGGCATGTTCGCCACCATGGCCTGCTTCCCCAACCTGCCGGGCTTCGAATACCTGATGCAGACCCCGGAAGGCGGCCACAAGCTGTCTGGCCTGCCGGCCTTGCTCAGCGCCCGCGACTACGACGACGTCTACGTGTACAACGGTGATTTCGCCTGGGACAACCAGTCCGGTTTCTTCGGCAACCAGGGCATGACCACCTTCATTGGCCGTAATGACTTCGTCAATCCGGTGTTCTCCGACCCGACCTGGGGTGTCTCCGACCAGGACATGTTTGACCGCGGCGCCCAGGAGCTGGCCCATAACTACGGCAAGAAACCGTTCTATGCACTGCTCCAGACCCTGTCCAACCACACGCCGTACGCGCTGCCGAAAAACCTGCCGGTGGAGCCTGTGACCGGCTTCGGTCGCCTCGACGAGCACCTGACCGCAATGCGCTATTCCGATTGGGCCCTCGGCCAGTTCTTCGAGAAGGCGCGCAAGGAGCCGTACTTCAAGGAAACCCTGTTCGTCATCGTCGGCGACCATGGCTTCGGCAACTCCCAGCAGGTCACCGAGATGGACCTGGGACGCTTCAACGTGCCGATGCTGATGATTGCGCCAGGCATCCAGGAGAAGTTCGGCAAGCGCAGCCATATCGTCGGTACCCAGATCGACATCGTGCCGACCATCATGGGCCGCCTCGGTGGTGAAACCCGTCACCAATGCTGGGGCCGCGACCTGCTCAATCTGCCGGAAGGCGACCAGGGCATCGGCATGGTCAAACCATCGGGTAGCGACCAGAACGTGTTCCTCATCCAGGGTGATCGCATCCTCATCGAGTCGAAGGAGCGCGAGCCGATCATGTACCGCTACACGCTGGGCAGTCAGTTCTCTGCCGAGCGCATCGAGGATGCCGACAAGGCGCAGATGGTGAAGAAGCTCGAATCCTTCATCCAGATCGCGACCAAGAGTCTGTTGGACAACACCGCAGGGGTTGTCCACGGCGTCCCGGACTGATTGCCACAACGGCACGTTGCCACTGATTCGGACCCCGGCTTGCCGGGGTCTTTTTTTACCCGTGGCAAAGCGCACGGGACTGGAACGATGCCCCCGGGCCAAGGTCAACGGAAGGTAGGCTGGACTTACTCATTCGAGGACAACGCCAGATGAAAGAGTGGGAAATCACCTTCGTGGACCAGAAAGGCGAACGCACCTCGCTGCTGTTCGTTGCGGAAAACCGCCCGAGCATCGAAGATGCGGCGCGGCGGGTCAGGGGCCACCTCTTCCCGATCATGGATGAACTCGACCTCAACGACTTCCAGGACCGCGCCGACTGCCCGACCGCCAAGTGGCTGAAGGAGCAGAGTGGCGTGGAAATCACCGACATCGCCGAGAAGTCCTGACGCGTGACGGCTGGCGATGTGCCCAGCCTGACGCTACGCTGCATGCAAGGCCGTCGTTTTTTCCCTGACGGCCTTTGCCGTCGTTACATCCGCTCGAGACCCCTCGCCCGACACGGGTGCATGGGGTGGTGCGCAGGCGCCGAAAGTCTATCCATCGTGATTGAGGAGGACGATTCAATGAGCAACCTGTACGAAGACATCAGCAGCACCGTGCTGCGCCGCATGAAAGAAGGCGGCTTCGACTTCACCCAGATCCATCCCATCGAGTTTTACGCGGTATTCCCGGACGAGGAGCGGGCGCGCAGGGCTGCAGGCAAGTTTCGTGGCGAGTCGTTATGTGCCCAGGTGCACGAAAGCGACGAAGGCTGGCAATTGGAACTGCAGAAGATCATGTACGCCACCCATGGTGGCATCGGTGAGTTCGAGCATGACTTCGAAGCAGTGATCAGGCCCCTGGGCGGGGAAGCCCAGGGCTGGGGCGTCAAGCAGGAGCGCGTGTTGACCTGAAACCCGTCCCGGGGCCGTGGCTGACGCGACCCCGGGCCCACCCACGCTTCGCAATGAAGCGCGTGCCCCATGACGATGGTCATGGCTGCACAACTCTGGTGCGGCATCATTTTCCGATCTTTCCAACCCCTTGATTACAAAGGCTTGTTGCCGCTGGCACGGGCTTTGCGACGGTGCCTGGGCACGGGTGACAAGGAGTTCGGCATGATTCGCAGTTTCTATGATGAGATGTACGCCGCCGACGGTCAGCTCCGTCCGCATTACCGGGAGTTCGCCCGCTGGCTGGGGGAAACCCCGCCAGAACTGCTGGCGCAACGGCGCCGCGAGGCGGACCTGCTGTTTCACCGCGCGGGCATTACCTTCACGCTGTACGGCGACGATCAGGGCACCGAGCGCCTGATTCCCTTCGACACCATTCCCCGGGCCATTCCGGCCAGCGAATGGCGCGTGGTGGAACGTGGCTGCATCCAGCGGGTGAAGGCCCTCAACCTGTTCCTCGCCGACCTGTATCACGAGCAGCGCATCATTCGCGCCGGGATCATCCCCGCCGAGCAGATCCTGGCCAACGACCAATATCAGCTGGCGATGCAGGGCCTGAGCCTGCACCGCGATCTCTACGCGCATGTTTCCGGGGTCGACCTGGTGCGCGACGGCGATGGCAGCTACTACGTGCTCGAAGACAACCTGCGTACCCCCAGCGGCGTGAGCTACATGCTCGAAGACCGCAAGATGATGATGCGGCTGTTCCCCGAGCTGTTCGCCGCCCAGCGCATCGCGCCCATCGACCATTACCCCAATCTGCTTCTGGAAACCCTGAAGAGCTCCAGTCCGCTGGATAACCCCAGCGTCGTGGTGCTGACCCCGGGGCGTTTCAACAGCGCGTTCTTCGAGCACGCCTTCCTGGCGCGGGAAATGGGGGTGGAACTGGTGGAGGGTGCCGACCTGTTCGTCCGCGACGAGCGGGTGTTCATGCGCACCACCGGCGGCCCGAAACCGGTGGACGTGATCTACCGCCGCATCGACGACGCCTACCTCGACCCGCTGGCCTTCAACCCCGAGTCCATGCTCGGCGTGCCCGGCCTGCTCTCGGCCTACCGCTGCGGCAACGTGGTGCTGGCCAACGCCATCGGTACCGGCGTGGCCGACGACAAGTCGGTCTACCCCTATGTCACCGAGATGATCCGTTTCTACCTGGACGAGGAGCCGATCCTGAAGAACGTGCCTACCTGGCAATGCCGCAACCCGGCCGAGCTGTCCCATGTGCTGGCCAATCTGCCGGAGCTGGTGGTCAAGGAAACCCAGGGTTCCGGCGGCTACGGCATGCTGGTCGGGCCGGCTTCGACCAAGGCCGAGATCGCCGCCTTCGCCGAGCGCATCAAGGCCCGGCCGGCGGCCTACATCGCCCAGCCGACCCTGTCGCTGTCGACCTGCCCGACCTTCGTCGAGAACGGCATCGCGCCGCGGCATATCGATCTGCGGCCATTCGTGCTCTCCGGGCGCGAGACTCGTGTGGTGCCCGGCGGCTTGACCCGGGTGGCATTGCGCGAAGGCTCGCTGGTGGTGAACTCGTCCCAGGGCGGCGGCACCAAGGATACCTGGGTGGTGGAGGACTGAACCATGCTCAGCAGAACCGCTTCCGATCTGTACTGGATGTCGCGCTACCTTGAGCGCGCGGAAAACCTCGCGCGCATGCTCGATGTCAGCTATTCGCTGTCGCTGATGCCACAGGATGGCCGCGGCGACGGTCTCGATGAAATGACCCTGGCCCTGCGCATCACCGGCACCCTCGATGATTACCTGGAGCGCCACGGCGAGTTGCATGCCGAGCGCCTGCTGCACTTCTTCGCCCTCGACCCGGAAAACCCGGCGAGCATCTACAGTTGCCTCGGCGCGGCGCGGGCCTGTGCCCATGCGGTGCGCGGCAAGATCACCGCCGACATGTGGGAGAACATCAACGCCACCTGGCTGGAGATCCGCGGCATCGCCGAGCAGGGCCTGGGCCGCTATGGCATGAGTCGCTTCAGCGAGTGGATCAAGGAGCGCTCGCACCTGTTTCGCGGTGCCACCTACGGCACCATCATGCGCAACGACGCCTTCCGCTTCATCCGCCTCGGCACCTTCATCGAGCGCGCCGACAACACCCTGCGCCTGCTCGACGCCCGCTACGAGATGTTCGGCGAGGATGCCGAGGCGGTCAGCGACAGTTCCGCCCGTGGTTACTACCAATGGAGCGCCTTGCTCCGTGCCCTGTCCTCGTTCGAGGCCTATACCGAGATCTACCGCGACGCCCCCACGGCGCGCCATGTAGCCGAACTGCTGCTCCTGCGTGCCGATGTGCCCCGTTCGCTGCGCGCCTGTACCGAAGAAATCGACCAGATCCTCGCCAGCCTGCACGGCAGCAACGGCCGTCCGGCCCAGCGCCTGGCGGCGGAAGTGGATGCCCGCCTGCGCTACACCGGCATCGACGAAGTCCTCTCGCAAGGGCTGCACCCCTGGTTGAACCATTACATTCCGCTGGTGCGCGAACTGGGCAATGCCATTCACAGCGCTTATCTGGAGGTCGTATGAGACTGACAATCAGCCACGAAACCGCTTACCACTACGAAGACCAGGTGCGTACCAGCATCCAGTACCTGCGCCTGACCCCGCCGGATAACCAGCGCCAGCAGGTGCTGCAATGGGAGCTGGATCTGCCGCGCCCGGTGCAGGCCCGACGCGACCCGTTCGGCAATATCCTGCATGTGCTGAGCCTTGAGGAGCCCCATGCCGATCTGCTGATCGCCGCCCGTGGCGAAGTGGAGATCGACCCGGACCTGGAGGCCGAGCAGGACAGCCAGTCGCCCCTGCCATTCCTGCGCTTCACCCGCCTGACCGAAGCCGACGAGGCCCTGCGTGCCTTCGCCAGCCAGCACTGTGGCGAGTACCGCGACCGTGGTGCGCTGATCGGCCTGATGGGCGCCTTGCACGACCATATGGCCTATCGCCCCGGCGCCACTGCGGTGGAAACCAGTGCCGCCCAGGCTTTCGCCGGCGCCGCCGGTGTCTGCCAGGACCACGCCCACGCCTTCATTGCCTGCGCCCGCAGCCTGCAGGTGCCGGCGCGTTATGTGTCGGGCTATCTGTTCGACAACGACAACCAGCACATGGCCAGCCATGCCTGGGCCGAAGCCTGGCTGGACGATGCCTGGTACAGCTTCGACGTGACCAACCAGCTTGCCGTGCCGGAGCGGCACCTGAAGCTGGCGGTGGGCCTGGACTACCTGGATGCCTGCCCGGTGCGCGGCATGCGCCGCGGCGGGGGCTACGAGCAGATGCACGCCAACGTGCTGGTGACTTCCGGGTTCAACCAGCAGTAGGCGTCAGGATTTGCGCTTGGCCATGTGCGCAAGGTAGGCGAGCAGGGCGTCGAGATCGGCGTCCGGCAGCACCTCGCTGGTGAACTCGGGCATGCGCGCCTGGGGCCACTGGCGCAGGCTCTGCGGGTTGCGGATATAGCGCCGCAGGAACTCCGGGCGGAAGTATTCGGTGGGGTTGTACGGCCGGTTCAGGTCCGGGCCGAACTGGGCATCGCCGGCGCCATTGAGGCGGTGACAGGCCAGGCAGTTCTTCTGGAACAGGGCGAAGCCGTGGTTCACCGTGGCGCTGGCATCCTTGGCCGGAAGCAGGGCAGGGAAGCGTGCAGCGACAGGTTCGAGGCGGCGGATGGTCGCGACCTGGTAGGGCCATTGCTCGGGGCTGATATTGCCGGCCTTGGGGTTGGTCCAGACCAGGTAGAAGGGGCCGGCGCTCGGCTTGTCCTGGCCAAGCCCTGGCCAGGGTTTTGCCGGGTCTTCCACGGCCACCCAGGCTTGCGCCGGCGCGCTCTTCAGCAGGGGTGCCGCCGGCATTTCCGCGGCAAAGCCATCGAGGGCCACCGCCTGCAGATGATCGTCCGGCTTGATGCCCTCCAGCAGCGCAGCCAGGGGCACGGCACGGTAGTGCATGGTCTTCTTGTAGGAAACGTCCTGGTCGATGCGGATATCCCGGGCCTGCGGATGCTTGAGCAGCGCCTCGCTAGTCCAGGTCCGGCTGCTGGCGCCCAGCTCCAGGGTCAATTGCGCGGCCTGCAACGGCAGGCTCAACAGGGCGAGCAGCAAGGCAAGGCAACGGCGCATGGGCGAGTCTCCAACCAGTGAGGGTCGGCAGCATACACCAGAGGCGAAATGACACTGAAAGCCGATCGCTCAACCGAACAGGCGCGTCAGGTTGGGCAGGATCAGCAGCAGTGTGGTGGCGAACAGAATAAGTCCCGCCTGACGTACCTTGTGTTGTTTGAACATGGCTGTCTGCCTTCTTGTTGTTATTCCTGGTAGCCGGATGGCGTCCTTGTCTTCCGGTCCGATGGGTCTCTTGTGGACGCTTTTGCGGACCTGCTGTTAATGGGTATACAACCTGGAAAGCTCCTACGTTACCGCCGATTTAGAACGCTTTCGTCTGTACTTTGGTCGTGAAAGACCATTCGTTTATGAGGCTTTATGCCATCTGGGTACGACATGCCCGACTAGACACATGCGCCGGGTACACGCGCGGATCACAAGGAAATGACCGTTCGTCCGAGGGAATGCTTGCCTGCTGCCGATATTCGCGGCAGGCTTCACCGGTGTTTTTTCACCACTGTCGTTCAGGGCCAAGTCTATGTCGTTACGCATCTGCATCCTGGAAACCGACGTCCTGCGACCCGAGTTGGTCGAGCAGTATCAGGGCTATGGACGGATGTTCGAGCAACTGTTTACCCGCCAGCCGATCGCCGCCGAATTCAGCGTCTACAACGTGATGAACGGCCACTACCCGCCGGAGGATGAAGTCTTCGATGCCTATCTTGTGACAGGCAGCAAGGCCGACTCGTTCGGTGACGATCCTTGGATCGGCAAGCTCAAGGCATTCCTGCTGGACCGCTACCAGCGCGGCGACAAGCTGCTGGGCGTGTGTTTCGGCCACCAGTTGCTGGCGCTGCTGCTTGGCGGCAAGGCCGAGCGCGCCAGCCAGGGCTGGGGCGTCGGCACCCACCGTTATGTGATGGCGGCCCGCGCGCCGTGGATGAGTCCGCAGGTCGAGGAGCTGACCCTGCTGATCAGCCACCAGGACCAGGTCACCGCGCTACCGGAAAACGCCACGGTGATTGCCTCCAGCGATTTCTGCCAGTACGCGGCGTACCACATCGGCGACCAGGTGCTCTGTTTCCAGGGTCACCCGGAGTTCATCCACGACTATTCCCGCGCGCTGCTCGACCTGCGCCAGGAAAGCCTGGGCGCCGAGGTCTATCGCAAGGGCATCGACAGCCTGGGCGTGGACCACCAGGGCCAGACGGTTGCCGAGTGGATGATGCGCTTCGTGGCCCAGCCTAAAGCCAGCCAGAACGTTTGAAGCTGCCATACAGCGCGGCGCAACCCACCGCGATCCCTCCCAATACGGCGAAGTAGCCGTAGTGCCAGCTCAGCTCCGGCATGTTCTGGAAGTTCATGCCGTAGATCCCCGCCACCGCGGTGGGGAACGCGAGGATCGCCGCCCAGGCGGCGAACTTGCGTTGCACGATGCTTTGCCGCGATGACTCCAGCAGCATGCCGATCTCGATGGTCTGGCTGGCCAGATCGCGGATCCCCGCGAGGTCTTCCATCTGCCGGGTGACGTGGATCTGCACATCGCGGAAGTACGGGCGCATGTTCTTGTCGATGAAGGGGAAGGTCAGGCGCTGCAGCTCCTCGCTGACTTCCACCATCGGCGCCACATAGCGGCGCAGACGCAGGATGTCGCGGCGCAGGTTATGGATGCGGCGGATGTCTTCTTCCACCAGCGAGCCGGCCAGCACGCTCTGTTCCAGCTCTTCGATCTCGCCATGAATGGCTTCGCTGACCGGCTGGTAGTTCTCGGTGACGAAATCGAGGAGGGCGTAGAGCACGAAGTCCTCGCCGTGCTCCAGCAGCAGCGGGCGTGCTTCGCAGCGTTGGCGCACCAGGGCATAGGATTTCGAATGGCCGTTGCGGCAGGTGATGATGTAGCCCTTGCCGGCAAAGATGTGGGTCTCGATGAACTCCAGCTTGCCGTCCTGGCGCACCGGCGAATAGGTGACGATGAACAGCGCATCGCCGAAGGTTTCCAGCTTCGGCCGGCTGTGCTTCTCCAGGGCATCCTCGATGGCCAGTTCGTGCAGGTGGAACTGGCATTGCAGGTTGGCCAGTTCCTGGGCGTTGGGTTCCTCCAGGCCGATCCAGACGAAGTGTCCGGGCTTGTTCGCCCATTCGGCCCCTTCATCGATGCTGATATTGGTGACCTTGCGACCGGCGCTGTACACCGCTGCTGCTACGACTCGACCCATGTTTGTGTGAATCCTCCGTTCGACGTGTCAGACAGCTTGGTCTGACCTCGGCGAAACGGCAACTGCTCAACGGCGTCCGGCTTCGCGATCGAGCAGGTCGATGCACGCCTGCATCTGCTGGCGGCATTGTTCCATCAGGGCCGGGATGTCCTGCTGGGTCAGGCCGGCGGTGGGGATCGGCGGCAGCGAGCGGATCACAACCCGGGTACGACGCCAGCCGTTCAGGTTCAGGCCGCTGGTGTAGCGGCTGGCGCATACCGGGACGATGGGCACGCCGGCATCGATGGCCATATGGAAGGCGCCTTTCTTGAATGTCTTCAGTTGATCGTCGGGATTGCGCGTGCCTTCCGGGAAGATCCAGATCGAGGTGTCCTTTTCCTGCAGGGTCCGGGTGGTGGTCTGCAGGGCGCGGCGGGCCTGCCAGGCATTGCCGCGGTCGACCAGCACGTTGCCGCCCAGCCAGAACAGCTGGCCGAACAGCGGAATCCAGCCGAGGCTCTTCTTGCCGATGCACACGGTGCGCGGCGGCACCACATGGCCGAGGACGAACAGGTCGAAGTTGGACTGGTGGTTGGCGATGATCACGCAGCCGGGTGGCTGGTCGAACAGCGGACCGACTTCGGCCTTGATATCGAGACGTAGCAGCCAGCTCGACGGCCAGGCATAGAGGCGGGCATAGAGGCGGCTGTTGTCCGGGTTGAACGGACGACACAGGCCGATGACCAGGCCGATCAGGCCGACCAGGATGAAGTGGATAGCCAGCAGGAGCATGCGCGGAAGAAAGAGCATCGTACGACTCACTCGACAAAACGCGAGGCAGTGTACGGGTGTGCACCGACGGCGGCAAACGGACTGTTTGGAGAAGTATTGCGAAAGGCCGGACACCGCGGTGTCCGGCCGAGGGGTCAGGCGAAGTGTTCCTGATCGCGGATGATCGCGTCGTCGAGGGTTTCCAGCAGGGCCTTGCGCACCTTCAGCTTGGTGTTCTTGTGCGCGAGCATATTGATCTTCTTCAGTTGTTGCGCCGCTGCCAGGGCGGTTGCGGCCAGTTGCTCGGCGGGCACCACCTTGTCGAGGAAACCGGCATCGATGGCGCTGGCCGGGTCGAACATCTCGCCATTGATCACCGAGCGGGGGAAGGCGGCGCGGCTCAGGCGGTCGCGGGCCAGTTCGATGCCGGCGTGGTGCATGGTCATGCCGATCTGCACTTCGTTAAGACCGATGCTGAACGGACCTTCGACGCCGATGCGGTAATCGGCCGACAGCAACAGGAAAGCACCTTTGGCCACGGCGTGGCCGGGGCAGGCGACGATCACCGGGAACGGATGGGACAGCAGGCGCCGGGCCAGGGTCGAGCCGGCGGTCACCAATGCCATTGCCGCCTGCGGGCTGGAGGTCATGACCTTGAGGTCGTAGCCGCCGGACAGAATCCCCGGCTGGCCGGTGATGATGACCACTGCGCGGTCTTCCCGGGCGCGGTCCAGCGCAGCGTTGAAGGCGGCGATCACATCGGGCGAGATGGCGTTGACCTTGCCGTTGTTCAGGGTCAGGGTCGCGATGCCATCGTCGAGGTGGTAGGTAATCAGCTCACTCATGACGGGGTTCCTTGTTTTGGCGAAGGGGGTTCGGGCGAAGGGCAGGAGAAGTGGCAAGACGTTACCCAGCCGTTGCGGTCAGGTAAAGCACGATGACTGACCACCCGGTCACCGTGTTGCCCGCAGTCCTTGTCCGGCGGGATGGGGTAGGAAAAGCCCGACAAAGCAGTCCACGGATTGGCCAAATTGCCATGCCGCTCCATGGTTTTCCGGGGCTCGGCATAAATATTTGAAAATTCTGAAAAAAACCTTTGCCAAGTGAAAAGGTTTCGACTAAATTAGCGCGCCTCGACAGGCTGAACTGCTTGAAGAGATCCGGTGAAGTGTCCGAGCGGTTGAAGGAGCACGCCTGGAAAGTGTGTATACAGGAAACTGTATCAAGGGTTCGAATCCCTTCTTCACCGCCACTTTCGATGTACCGAAAAGCCCCTGGAAACGATGAGTTTCCGGGGGCTTTTTGCATTCCTGAGCATTGCATTGCTCATCCCGGCCTCATCGCCGGCAACGCCGGCTCCCACAAAGATCTGCGTGCGCCGCGAAACATGTGGGAGCCGGCGTTGCCGGCGATGGGGCCCGAAAGAGCCCCACAAACCTCAGAAACTGACCGAAGCCGAAACCCGGGCCGTGCGCGGTGCACCCTGGAACAGGTAGTTGTCTCCCAGGTAATCCCCCACATCGCGCCAGTAGCGCTTGTCGAAGACGTTATCCACCGTCAGGCGCAGCACCGTCTCATACCCGGCGATCCGCGTCCGATAGCGGCTGCCCAGGTCGAACACGGTATAGCCGCCGACCTCCACCGTACCTTCCTGGTTGGCGTACTTGCTGGCGCTGTAGCGCATGCCGCCGAGCAGGGCCAGGCCCGGTACGCCGGGAATGCTGTAGTCGGCCTGCAATGCCGCGCGCAGGCGCGGGACGTTGAGCGCCTGGTGATCGTCGTAGGCGTCGGTACCGCTGTCTTCGACCCGGGCGCGAGTGGCCGCGACACTGGCGTTGATCTGCAGGTCCGAGGTGACCCAGCCGCTGGCGCCCAGTTCCAGGCCGATGTTCTTCTGCTGGCCCTGCTGCACGTAGGTGAAATTGCCGGCGCCATCAGGCTGGGCGTACTGGTAGGCCTGACGCAGCTGGAACAGCGCGGCGCTGAAGCTCATGCGCTGCCAGTCGCGCTTGATGCCCAGCTCGATCTGGTGCGAGGTGGTCGGGGCGAGGATGTCCTGGTTGTTCAGGGCGAACCACGGTGCGGCACCGCCGGAGGACAGGCCCTTGCTGTAGCTGGCGTAGATCGAAGTGTCCGGACGCGGCTTGTAGATCAGCGCCGCATTGGGCAGCAGCTCGTACTGCCGGGTATGCCGGCGGGAGGCGCCGTCTTCGCCGAATGCTTCCTCGTCCAGGCGCACTTCGCGGGCGCCGAGCACCGTCTGCCATTGCTCGTTGAAGCTGATGCGGTCGCTGAAGAACAGGCCGTACTGGCGGCTGTCCAGGCGGCGCTCGGTATGGCCCGGCGTGCCGGGTGCCGGATCGAATGCCGGGGTCGGCTGATAGATGTTGCCGGTGCCGACCCACTCGTTGAAGGTCGGTCGCTGATCGACGGTGCGCCGCTGTGCGCTGGTGCCGAGGGTCAGCTCATGGTTTACGCCCAGGGCATCGAAGCGCCCGGTCAGGCTGGCCTGGGCCTCGTCGGTGCGACGGGTGTCATCCGGGCTGCGGTAGTCATAGATGTCGTAGTCGCCGTCGGGACTGAAGCTGTTGCCCAGCCCGGGGCAACTGGCCGCGCCATAGCACCCCCAGGCAAACGAACTGTAGTCATCGATCACCACCCGGCTGCGCGAAGCACTCAGCGCACCGGTCCAGGCATCGTTGAAGCGGTATTCGAAGCGCCCGCCAAGATTTAGGGAGTCGCTTTTCACCGGTTTGGCCCAGTCCTGCCAGGCCAGACGGTCCTTCGGATCGATGCCGTGGGGCAGGCTGGCATTGCCCAGCAGTTGATAGCCCGGCACCGAATACTGCTCGCGGGTCTGGTACTCGACGTCCAGTTGCAGCAGCGCATTCGGGCTCATCTGCCAATCGAAGGCCAGGGACGCGAAATCACGCTTGCCATCGGCGTGGTCGACATAGCTGCGGATATCCTCGTGCGCCAGGTTGGCACGCAGGCCGAACTGACGCTCGCTGCCGAACCAGCCGCCGAGATCGGTGGCGATATAGCGCTCGCCCTGTTCGTTGCTGGACACCGTCACCGAGCGCACGTCTTCCGGGCGCTTGGTGACGTAGTTGATCACCCCGCCTGGCTCGGACACGCCGCTCTGCAAGCCGGACAGGCCCTTGAGCAGTTCCACTTGCTGCTTGTTCTCCAGCGCCACGTTCTGCTCGCCGGTGATGGTCTGGCCGTTGATCTTGTAGCTATGCGCCGCGTCCAGGCTGAAGCCGCGCACATTGAAGTTCTCGTAGTAACCGATCGGCGCGTAGGACTCGCCCACCGAGGCATCGCTTTGCAGTACCTCGCTGAGCAGTCGCACCTGGCGATCCTGCAGCAGCTGTTCGGTGAACACCGACACCGAGGCCGGCGTATCCAGCAGCGGCGCCGAGGAGAAACCGGCGACCTGTGCCTGGCGCGGCTGATAGCCATCGCTCCAGGTGTCGGACACTTTCACCGGATCGAGGACGACGCTGTCTTCGGCAAGGGCGTACGGGGAGCTCAGGGCCAGACCGACGGTGAGCAGGCTGAGCGGCAGGCGGGGGCGTTGCAAGGACATGCGGCAAAACTCCTTGGGGGCCCGCAGCGGGCGCACCGTTAGTGTTCGGAGCTGCCATTGGCTGAAGACCCGGTACGGCGAGAGAAAGGCACGGGCGAAGGGGTACTGGCATTGCGCCAGAGGGCGCCGGAGCGCGGGCGCCATCTTAGCAGGGGCGACCGCGCTGCGGTGCCCCGATTTGCCGTGATCTTGCCTACAGGAATAACGAACGTGGATGGCGCAGATTCAGGATTTCTTTGCTTGTTGCGGCTGGGTGCGGCGGCGCCAGGTGCCGTCCAGCTTCGACCAGGTCTTGCCGTCGGTAACCGCCAGCAGCTTGCGGCCATCCTTGAAGGTGGCGAGGAAGGTGATTTCCTCGTCCTTGCTGCCGAGCCAGAGCCCGGCGAGCAGGCCCAGCGGGCCGGCCATCAGGCAGCCGGCAACGCCCCAGCCGAGGGCGCTGCCCAGGTTGCGGCTGGTTTCCTGGTTGGCGACCTTCATGTCCTTGATGCGCGAGAGTGCGATTTTTTCGCCCGGTGAGGGGCTCGCGGCGGTCTTGAGTGTGAGCGATCCATTGCGGTACTCGCCTTCACCTTGCAAGAAATCGCCGGACTGAACCGTGAGTCTTGTCATAGGGGTAATCCAGGTTGAGAGGGCTATTGACCAGCGCCTACTCAGCCCTCCGGATACCCCCAAGTCAATCGCCAGGCGACGGAGGGTAGGACGTCTGTCAGACAGTTCTGATCTGCATTACCTTGCGACCCGCCAGCCACCAGATCAGCAGGCTGAGTGTGCCGATGCCGAGCCCGGCAATGACGATGCCGTTCCAGCCCCAGGCCTGGAACAACTGGGTACCGAGCAAGGAGCCACTGGCGCCGCCGATGAAGTAGCAGGTGATATAGCCGGCATTCAGCCGGTTGCGCGCTTCCGGACGCAGGGTGATCACCGCGTTCTGATTGCTGACGTGGACCAGTTGCACCGCCAGGTCAAGCAGCAGTACGCCGGCCAGTAGAGCCGCCAGTGAGGTCGGGGCGAAGGCCAGAGGTATCCAGGACAGCAATTGCACCAGCAGGCCGACCGTGGTGCCTTGGGCGCCCTTGCCTTTGTCGGCCAGGCGTCCGCCCCAGTTGGCGGCCAGGGCACCGGCCGCGCCGGCCAATCCGAAGAGTCCGATCACGCCGTCGGAATAGTGGTAGGGCTCGGCCTTCAGGAGAAACGCCAGGGGCGTCCAGAACAAGGCGAACAGGCAGAAGGAAATCGCCCCGAGCAACGAGCGAAGACGCAGCACCGGTTCTTCGGCAAATAGCCGGAACACCGAGCCGATCAGGGCCGGATAGGCCAGCCCGGCGTGTTGATGGCGCTGGGGCAGGGCGCGGTACAGGGCGATGGCGCTGAGGGCCATCAGCGCAGCCGCCAGCAGGTAGATGCTGCGCCAGTCGCCGAGGGTGGCCATGAAGCCGGCCGCGGTGCGTGCCAGGAGGATACCCAGCAGCAGCCCGCTCATCAGCGTGCCGACCACTCGCCCGCGTTCGCTCGGGTCGCTGAGTCCGGCGCCCATCGGCACCAGGACCTGGGCCACCACCGAGAACAGGCCGGTCAAGGTGGTGCCCAGCAACAGCCAGGGCAGGCTGGGGGAAAAGGCGCTGATCAGCAGGCCAAGGGTGGCGATTCCGATCATGCTGACGATCAGGCGGCGTTGTTCGAACAGATCGCCCAGTGGTGCGAGGAAGAAAAGTCCCGCCCCGTAGCTGAGCTGTGCAGCGATGACGATGCAGCCGGCGCTGGCGGTGCTCAGGCCGAAGTGCTCGGCGATGCTGTGCAGCAGCGGTTGCGCGTAATAGTTGCTGGCCACCGCGAGGCCGGTGGCGGTGGCCATCAGCAGGATCAGGGCGCGGCTCAGGACAGGCGTGGCAGTCATGGTTGTCTCCTTTCAAGAGCCGTGATTATGAAGAAATGGGCTAGCATGACGCCAACGCATAGTTTTCATCGGATCAATCTCGAAAGCAGATGGATAAATGAATCTGAAGCAGATCGAATACGCCCTGGCCGTTGCCGAGACCGGCAGCTTCACCCGTGCCGCCCAGCGCTGCCATGTCGTGCAGTCGGCCTTGAGCCATCAGATTGCCCGGCTGGAAGAGCAGCTTGGCACGCCGTTGTTCGAGCGCAGTTCGCGCTGGGTCCGGCTGACCACGGCAGGCGAGGCCTTCGTACCCAATGCGCGGATCGCGCTGGACGCGGCGCGGCGCATTGCCGACGAGGTGGCGGCGGCTACCGGCGAGGTGCGCGGGCGGTTGTCCATCGGCGAGATCAGTTCGCTGACCGAACTGGACCTGGTCGACCTGCTGGCCGGATTTCACCGTGAATACCCCAAGGTGGATATCCGCTGGCTGATGGGCAAGAGCGAGCTGATGATCGGCGATGTTCGCGAACGACGCCTGGATGTGGCCTTTATCGGCGTCTGGCCGGGGGAGGCGCTGGACGGTGTCGAGCATCGCCTGCTGGCCAAGGAGGAACTGGTGGCGGTGTTGCCCCGGGAGCATCCGTTGGTTATCCACAGGCGCCTGTCGCTGGCGCAACTGGAGGACCAGCCGCTGGTGGATTTCCAGGCCGGTACCGGGGCCCGCCGGCAGACCGACGAAGCCTTCGCCACCGCTGGCCTGCGGCATCGGGTGCAGTTCGAGGTGGGCACCACCAACCTGATCGAAAAGTTCGTCCAGCGCGGACTGGCGGTGGGCCTGGTGGCGGAGCGGGTCGCCGCTGCTTTCCAGCGGGTCAGGGTGGTGCCGGTGAGTGATGCACCGGTGCGTCACTTGTACGCGATCTGGTCGAAAACCCCGACGCCGGCCGCCAGTGCCTTTATCCAGTTGCTGGAGCGGCATCTGGCGGCGCGTTGAGTCAGGCGGCGAAGCCACCATCGATGGTCAGGCTGGCGCCGGTGATGTAGGCCGCCTCGGGGCCGGCCAGGTAGGCGACGAAGCTGGCGATCTCCTCGACATGGCCATAGCGTCCGACCGCCATCAGTCCCATCAGGCTGTCGGCAAATTCGCTGTCGGCCGGGTTCATATCGGTGTCGACCGGGCCGGGCTGCACGTTGTTGATGGTGATGCCGCGGGGGCCCAGGTCGCGGGCCAGGCCACGGGTCAGGCCGACCAGCGCCGACTTGCTCATGGCATAGGTGGCGCCACCGGCAAAGGGCATGCGCTCGGCGTTGGTGCTGCCGATGTTGATGATCCGCCCGCCCTGGCCCATATGGCGCACCGCAGCCTGGCTGGCGACGAAGACGCTGCGCACGTTGACGGCCAGGGTGCGATCGAAATCTTCCAGGCTGAACTCGGCGACATCACCGATGGCCAGCACGCCGGCGTTGTTGACCAGGATGTCCAGGCCGCCGAACTGCTCGGCCGTCAGATCCACTGCCTGCTGCACGGCTGCCGCGTCGGCGCTGTCGGCCTGGATGGCCAGGGCCCGGCCGCCGTTGCCGCGGATTTCGTCCTGCAGTTGGGTGGCGGTTGCTTGCGAACTGACGTAGGTGAAGGCCACGGCGGCCCCCTGTTCGGCAAGGCGCTTGACGATGGCCGCGCCGATACCGCGCGAGCCGCCCTGGACCAGTGCCACTTTGCCGCTGAGGTTCTGTTGAATCGACATTGCGATAGCTCCTGAATGAACAAGGCTGGATGCCTTGTGAATGGAGTCGAGTATCTGCCGGTGATTACCACTCGATAAGCCGGTAATCGCTATAGTCTGAATAAACTCTTGGTATGGAATCCCGGATGGAAACTTTCAGCAGTATCGAATGCTTCATTCGCAGCGCCGAAGTCGGCAGCTTCGCCGAAGCAGCGCGGCGCCTGAGCCTGACGCCGGCGGCGGTGGGCAAGAATGTCGCCGGGCTGGAGGCGCGGCTGGGCGTGCGCCTGTTCCAGCGTAGTACCCGCAGCCTGACCTTGACCGAGGCCGGGCAGCGTTTTCTTGGCGAAGTACGCGACAGTTTCCAGACCATCCAGCATGCGGTGACCAACCTGGCCAGCGCCGAAGGGCAGCCGGCGGGCACCCTGAAGGTCAGCATGGGCACGGTGTTCGGGCGGTTGTACATCCTGCCGCTGTTGGGCGATTTCCTGCGGCGTTATCCGGCGATCATGCCGGACTGGCACTTCGATAACCGTCAGGTGGATCTGATTGCCCAAGGCTTCGACGCGGCGATCGGTGGCGGCTTCGAACTACCGCCCGGCGTGGTGGCGCGCAAGCTGGCGCCGGCGCACCGGATCCTGGTGGCATCGGCCGGCTATCTGGAGGCGTGTGGCGAGGTGCACTGCCCGGAGGACCTGGCCAAGGCCGACGGCATCCTGATTCGTTCGCCGCAGACCGGGCGGGTGCGTTCCTGGCCGCTGACCAGCCGCTCCCGGGAGCAAAGCCCGTTGAGCCTGCGTCAGCGCATGACCATGAGCGATTCCGAAGCGGCCTGCGCGGCGGCGGAGCAGGGCCTGGGCGTGGCATTGGTGAGCATGCCGTTCGCCGTGCCTTATCTGCAGCGCGGCAGCCTGGTGCGGGTGTTGCCGGACTGGTATGTGGATGACGGCAATATTTCGCTGTATTACGCGCAGCACCGCTTGTTGCCGGGGAAGACCCGGGCGTTCGTGGATTTTGTGCTGGAACGGTTCGAGGTGCTGGGGTTGGCCAGGCAGTTCGATGCACTGGGCTGATTTAGGATTTGTTGTGTTTTTTCTGGCCTCATCGCTGGCAAGCCAGCTCCCACAAGGACTGCATACGCTGAAACCTGTGGGAGCTGGCTTGCCAGCGATGAGGCCAGAGAAAGCAACGACTAGCTGACAGCAATCACCGCCAGTACCTGACGCCCATTGCCCACCACCAGATCCAGCTCATCCCCTTCGAACTTGCCGAGCAACTGCTGCCCCAAGGGCGACCGCGGCGTGATCACCGTCACCAGCCCATCTCCCGAACCGATCTTCAGCCCCGCCGCTTCCGGCCCGAGAAACAGCCGCTGGCGGCGCCCGTTCTCATCCTCCAGCAACACCAGGTTGCTGACCTGGATGCCACGTTCGCTGTCGTAGTCGCGCAGTGTCAGTTGCAGGTAGGCCGCCCGTGCCTGACGGATTTCCTCCATGCGTCGGGCCTGTCCGGTCGCCAGGTAGGAGGCTTCCAGGCTCAGGGTGTCGTACTTGTTTTCGGCGATGTTCTCTTCGGCAGTCGCGGCTTCATAGGCGGTCTGGGCGGCGCGCTGGATCATGTCCAGGTCGATGGCCAGGCGTTCGACGATGGCCTGCAGCAGGTCGTGCTTGTTCGGTTCAGCGGCAGAATTCAAGGACATTGGCCCGGCTTTTCTCGGTAGGTGCAGTGCGGTTCTGTTGCAGCCAGAACTGGCACTTGGGGTTGGACAGGTTGTGCAGATTCTGCTCGGCACTGTCGATGGCGTCCTCGACCTGGCGGGTCTGCAACGACTGCTGGTATTGCTCGAACATCTGGTTCTGTTCCGGCGACTGTTCCTGGGCGCCCGGACGTCGGGCGGCTGGAGCTTGTGGCGGAGCAGGGGGTGTCAGCGGCTGGCTGATCACTGCCGTGACCGGTTGACGAACCTCCGGCACGAACTGCCAGACGCCCCAGACCGTCAGGCCGATGGCGACGAAGCCCAACCACAGGCCAAGGGCCACGCCCAGGACCAAGGGCAGGATTTTCGGAGAAACCTTGAGTAGACGACGATGGGTTCGGTAGGACATGACAGCCTCCTGGCCAGGACAGGGACGGGATTGTCGCACGACGGATCTTTTGTCAGGGCCCGATAACCCGGACAATCGACGATTATTTGTTCGCGGCGCAAGAGGGCCTGCCATGAAACCGACCTGGGATATCTTCTGCTGCGTCGTCGACAACTACGGGGATATCGGCGTGACCTGGCGCCTGGCCCGGCAACTGGTGGCCGAACACGGGCTGGCGGTGCGGCTGTGGGTGGATGACCTGACGGCCTTCGAGCGCTTGTGTCCGGAGGCGGATCACAACCTGTCGAGCCAGGTGCGCGAAGGGGTCGAGGTCTATCGCTGGCAGGCCGAGTGGCAACCGGTTGCAGTGGCCGACGTGGTCATCGGCGCCTTCGCTTGCCAGTTGCCGCCGTCCTATGTCGAGGCGATGGCCGCCCGCCCGACCCCGGCGCTGTGGCTGAACCTCGACTACCTCAGCGCCGAGGACTGGGTCGAAGGCTGTCACGGCCTGCCGTCGCCCCAGGCCAATGGCCTGCGCAAGGTGTTTTTCTTCCCCGGCTTCACCGAGCGCACTGGCGGGTTGTTGCGCGAGGCCGGACTGCTGGCGCGGCGCGAGGCGTTCGATCGCGAGGCGTTCCTGAGTAGTTTGCACATTATTCCTCAGCCCGATGCCCGCCTGATTTCGCTGTTTGCCTACGAGAATCCCGGACTGGGCAGTTGGTTCGATGCCCTGGCCGAAGAGGTGCGGCCGACCCATGTGCTGGTGCCGGAAGGGCGGATTCTCACGGATGTGAAAACCTGGCTGGCTGTGGATAACCTTGCCGTGGGAGATATCCACAGGCGTGGTGCGTTGACCGTGCAGGTCCTGCCCTTCGTGTCCCAGGACGATTACGACCGCCTGTTGTGGAGCTGCGATTTCAACGCGGTGCGCGGCGAAGACTCCTTCGTTCGTGCGCAATGGGCCGGGCAGCCGCTGCTGTGGCATATCTACGTGCAGGAGGAGTACGCCCACTGGGAAAAACTCGAAGCCTTTCTCGAGCGCTATACCCAGGGCCTGTCTGCGGCCGGTGCCGCAGCGCTGGTGGAGCTGTGGCGAGCCTGGAACATGGATCGCGACATGGGCCAGGCGTGGAAACAGCTGTTGCCGCACTGGGACGAACTGGCCGCTCACGCCCGGTACTGGTGTGCGCAACAGGCCGCTCGGCCGGACCTTGCCACGGCGCTGGTGCAGTTTTACCGAAATTGGATATGATACGCGGCCTCGATTTTTATAAATCCATCCAGATTCGGATACTTCGTAATGAAAACTGGTAAAGAGCTGAAACCCGGTACCGTACTGCGGATCGACAACGACCCGTGGCTGGTTCAGAAAGCTGAGTTCACCAAATCGGGCCGTAACAGCGCGATCATGAAAACCAAGCTGAAGAACCTGCTGACCGGCTACAAGACCGAAACCGTATACGGTGCGGACGACAAGCTGGACGACGTGATCCTGGATCGCAAAGAAGCGACCCTGTCGTTCATCAGCGGTGACTCCTACACCTTCATGGACACCTCCGACTACACCATGTACGAACTGAACGCCGAAGACATCGACGCCGTTCTGCCGTACATCGAAGAAGGCATGGAAGACATCTGCGAAGCCGTCTTCTTCGAAGGCCGTCTGGTTTCCGTAGAGCTGCCGACCACCATCAGCCGTCAGGTCGTCTACACCGAGAACGCTGCTCGTGGCGACACCTCCGGCAAGGTCATGAAGCCTGCCAAGCTGAAGAACGGTACCGAGATCCAGGTTGCCGACTTCATCCAGATCGACGAGTGGATCGATATCGACACTCGCGACAACAGCTTCAAAGGTCGTTCCAAGAAGTAAGACTTCTTGAATGACATGAAAAACCCGGCCTTGGCCGGGTTTTTTTATGCCTGTGGAAAACTCAGACGCTTACGTGCAGGCGGACATCGACGTTGCCACGGGTGGCGTTGGAGTACGGGCAGACCTTGTGCGCTGCGTCCACCAGGGCCTGGGCGTCGGCCTGGTCAAGACCCGGCAGGCTGATGCGCAGATCGATATCGAGACCGAAGCCACCTTCGATCTGGCCGATACCGACTTCGGCGGTGATCGCGGTTTCGCCTGGCAGTTGACGCTTGCTCTGGGCGGCAACGAATTTCAGGGCGCCGATAAAGCAGGCCGAGTAGCCAGCGGCGAACAGTTGTTCCGGGTTGGTCGCTGCGCCACCGGCACCACCGAGTTCTTTCGGGGTGGCCAGCTTCACGTCAAGGATGCCGTCGTTGGAAATGGCACGGCCGTCGCGGCCACCGGTGGAAGTTACGGTTGCGATGTAGAGCGCTTTCATGGAGTTGTCCTCGAACCTTGATAAGAGTTGGGCACCGGGGGCGCCTGCTGGGTACGGGGATAAAGTTAGTTCACAAATATTTAGTGCGCAAGATAAATTTTCGGATTTTTCTCCGTCGAGCCCTGCATCGGGGCTGGCTGAGTCGCCAAAAGCCCCGTTACAGAGCCGTCAGAGGCTTTTTTGCAGTTGCTCGCGCAGTTCCAGCAATTGCTGTTGCAACTGCTGCAAGCGCTCCAGCGATTGACCGCTGGCGCCGAGGATGCAATGCGGAATCGTGCGCGCCTGCTGCTGCAACTCACGACCGGCATCGGTGAGTTCGACGATCACCACCCGTTCATCCTCGCGGCTACGGGTGCGCTTGAGCAGGCCTTCGGCTTCCAGGCGCTTGAGCAGGGGGGTCAATGAGCCGGGATCGGTGAGCAGACGCTGGCTGATTTCTCCGACCGTGAGGGCGTCCTGTTCCCACAGGACAAGCATCGCCAGGTACTGTGGATAAGTCAGGCCGAGGGCCTGCAGCAAGGGCTTGTAGACCTTGGTCATCAGCAATGAGGTGGAATGCAGGGCGAAGCACACCTGGTTATCCAGGAGCAGCTCGTCGCAACGTTCGGGGGCTTGGGTATCGGCGTTCATGCAGATCCTTGTATTCGTCAGACCCTTGAATGTTAGCACGCAAGTTTTTAGCGCGATTGCCAGCTCAGTTCGCTCTGCAGGGCAAGATCCCAGGGCGGCACGGGGCTAAAACGGCTCTTGAGGAATTCGAGCAGCAAACGGCTGCGAGAGTTCGTTTCATGTTCGAGACGCAATGCATAGACGCCACTGGTCTCGGCGGCGGGCAGGCCGCTCTCGCAGAACAGCGGGAGCAATTCGCCGCGCAGCAGGTACTCGCTGATCAGCCAGGTCGGCAAGTGGGCGATACCCAGGCCGGCAAGTGCACCGAACAGCAGGGTCTCGGCGTTGTTGGCGGTCATGCGCATGCGTGACGGACGGAACAGGCGCATCTGCCCATCCACGTCGAAGCGCCAGGCGAAGGGCGGAGCAAGGCCGTCCCAGTCCAGTCCGTCGTGATCGGTGAGTTCGGCAGGGCTGGCCGGTACCCCGCGCTGACGCAGGTAGGCCGGGCTGGCGCAGGCGATGCGCACCATGTAGGCGAGGGGTGTGGCGACCAGGCGGGTATCGGCGAGGGGGCCGGCGCGCAGCACCAGGTCGACCTCGCCAAGGTGGGCACCGTGCATGTCGACGAAGCTGTCGATCAGGCGCAACTGCACGTCAAGGCCGGGATAGGCCACCAGGAAATCGGCGATGGCTGGCGCCAGGTGACGTCGACCAAAGGCCGCCGGGGCGTCGATGCGGATCAGGCCCTCCGGGGCATTGCTCAGGGACACCGCTTCGGCCCGCGCCAGGCGCAGTTCTTCGACGATGCGCCGGGCCCGCTCGGCAAAGGCATTGCCGGCCGGGGTCGGGCGTACCGCATGGGTACTGCGCGCGAACAGGCGGCTGCCCACGGCGTTTTCCAGGGTGTCGATGCGTCGTGCCACCGCCGAGGGCGTCAGCGGATGGCGCCGGGAGGCGGCGGAGAAGCTGCCGGTTTCAAGCACATCGAGAAACAGCTTGAGCTGTTCGGTCAGGGCGTCAGGGTTCATGGTGATCGTTTGCTTGTGCGAATTTGGCAAAGCCATTGTGCGTTGCTATGCGTTTCCCCGCTAGCAGCGGATCGGTAGCATGCTTGCCATTGAACAGCGGGTGAGGCCGGCATGATCGAGTGGTTGATGTATATCGTTCTGGGCGCGGCCCTGGGTACTGTGGGTGGTTTGTTCGGCATTGGTGGTGGCCTGATCGCGATTCCGGCGCTGGGTGTGCTGTTTGGCCTGGACCAGCAACTGGCCCAGGGTACGGCCCTGGTGATGGTGGTGCCCAACGTGATGCTGGCGCTGTGGCGTTATCACCAGCGCAACCGCATCGAGGCGCGCCATGCGGTGCCGCTGGCAGTCGCCGGTTTTGTCTTCGCCTGGCTCGGTTCGCTGTGGGCGGTGGGCGTGGATGCGCGGGCGATGCGTATCGGTTTCGTCGCGTTTCTCGTGGCCCTGGCGGCCTGGAACGTTATCCGGATGTTCATGCGCACCTCGCCGCCCTCCAGCGAGTTGCGTCATCCATGGCCTTGGCTGGGTGTCCTCGGCAGTTTCTCCGGGGTGATGGGTGGGCTGTTCGGCGTGGGCGGTGCGGTGGTCGCGACGCCGGTGCTGACCAGCGTGTTCGGTACCACCCAGGTGGTTGCCCAGGGGCTGTCCCTGGCCCTGGCCCTGCCGAGCACGGCGGTGACCCTGGCCACCTACGGTCTGCACCAGCATGTGCAGTGGTCGATGGGTATCCCGCTGGCGGTTGGTGGCCTGCTGAGCATCAGTTGGGGCGTGAAACTGGCTCATGCCATGCCGGAGAAGGTGCTGCGTTCGCTGTTCTGCGGTTTCCTGGTGGTCTGCGCGCTGATGCTGGCGTTCAAGATCTGACTCGCCGCCTCGGTTCGCCGGGGCTACTGTAGTGGGCTGGTGCACAAGGAGTCCGGCATGCCCACCTCGCAGTCCATTTCCCTTTCTCAGGCCCGGCGCCTGGCCCTGGCCGCCCAGGGCTTCTCCGCCACGCCGCCCGCTTCGGCGGGCAGCGCGCAACTGACGCGGATGCTGCGCCGTCTTGGCGTGGTGCAGATCGATTCGGTCAACGCCCTGGTTCGTTCCCATTACCTGCCGCTGTTTTCCCGCCTCGGCGATTACTCTGTCGAACTGCTCGACCAGCTTGCCTGGGGCCGCGGTCGGCAGCGCAAGTTGTTCGAGTACTGGGGGCATGAAGCCTCATTGCTGCCGCTGGAGCTGTATCCGCTGTTGCGTTGGCGCATGGACCGGGCCAGGCAGGGGCAGGGCATCTATCGACAGCTGGCCGAGTTCGGTCGCGAGCAGCAGGCGACCATCGCCCGGGTGCTTGCCGCCGTGACCGAGCAGGGCGCCCTGGGCGCCGGCAGCCTGTCGACCCGCGAAGAGCGCGCCGGCCCCTGGTGGGACTGGAGCGCGGAAAAGCACGCGCTGGAGTGGCTGTTTGCCGCCGGAGAAGTCACCGTGGCCGGGCGCCGTGGTTTCGAGCGCCTCTACGATCTGCCCGAGCGGGTCTTGCCCGGCGCGCTGCTGGCCCAGCCGGTTCCCGATGAGGCCGAGGCGCAGCGCGGTCTGCTGTTGCAGGCCGCCTCTGCCCTGGGTATCGCCACCGAAAAGGATCTGCGCGATTACTTCCGCCTGACCCCGGTCGATAGCCGTCAGCGCCTTGCCGAACTGGTCGAGGACGGTCGTTTGCAGCGCTGCCAGGTCCAGGGGTGGGCACAGCCGGCCTACTGCCTCGATACACCACGAATTCCACGCAATGTCGCCGCCAGCGCCTTGCTTTCACCCTTCGATTCGCTGGTCTGGGAGCGCGATCGTACCGAGCGTCTGTTCGACTTCCGCTACCGCCTGGAGATCTATACCCCGGCGCCCAAACGGGTGTACGGCTACTACGTGCTGCCATTCCTGCACCATGAGCGTATTGCCGCCCGGGTCGACCTGCGTGCCGAGCGGGCGCAGGGCCGTCTGGCCGTGCATGCCTTGCATGAAGAGGAAACGGGACTGGACGAGGCGGGAATCACAGCCTTGGCCGCCAGTCTTCTGCGACTGGCGACCTGGCTGGGTCTGGAGCGGGTACAGCTCAATTGCAACCGGGCCGGCACCCCGCGCTTGCGCGAGGCCCTGGCCCGGTTGGCCCTCAGCGGCGAACCTGCTTGAGGGTTTCGGCGATAAGGAACGCCAACTCCAGTGACTGATCGGCGTTCATCCGCGGGTCGCAATGAGTGTGGTAGCGATCGGACAGGGCGTCCTCGGTGATCGGCCGGGCGCCGCCGATGCATTCGGTGACGTTCTGTCCGGTCATCTCGATATGGATGCCGCCAGCATGGGTGCCCTCGGCCTGGTGGACCTGGAAGAACTGTTTCACCTCGCTGAGGATCTGCGCGAAGTCGCGGGTCTTGTAGCCGCTGCTGGCCTTGATCGTGTTGCCATGCATCGGGTCCGAGCTCCACAGCACCTGCCGTCCTTCGCGCTCGACGCTGCGGATCAGCCCCGGCAGATGGTCGCCGACCTTCTCCGCGCCCATGCGCACGATCAGGTTGAGACGGCCCGGATCGTTGGCCGGGTTGAGGATATCGATCAGGCGGATCAGCTCCTCGGTGTTCATGCTCGGGCCGACCTTGACCCCGATCGGGTTGTTCACCCCGCGCAGGAACTCGACATGGGCGCCGTCCAGCTGGCGGGTACGGTCGCCGATCCACAGCATGTGCGCCGAGCAGTCGAACCAGTCGCCGGTCAGGCTGTCCTGGCGGACGAAAGCTTGTTCGTAGTTGAGCAGCAGCGCTTCGTGGGCGGTGAAGAAACTGGTTTCGCGCACCTGGGCCGAACTGTCCATACCGCAGGCGCGCATGAAGGCCAGGGTTTCGTCGATACGATCGGCCAGCTGGCTGTATTTGTCCGACAGGGCGGAGTTGGCGATGAAGTCCAGGTTCCACTTGTGCACCTGGTGCAGGTCGGCGAAGCCGCCCTGGGCGAAGGCGCGCAGCAGGTTCAGGGTGGCGGTGGCCTGGTGGTAGGACTGCAGCAGGCGCTCCGGATCCGGCACGCGGCTTTTCTCGTCGAAACCGATACCGTTGACGATGTCGCCGCGGTAGGCCGGCAGAGTCACGCCATCGATGGTTTCATCGCCGGAGGAGCGCGGCTTGGCGAACTGCCCGGCCATGCGTCCGACCTTCACCACCGGGCAGCCGGCGGCGAAGGTCATGACAATGGCCATCTGCAGCAGGACCTTGAAGGTGTCGCGGATCTTCGCCGCAGAGAACTCGGCGAAGCTTTCCGCGCAGTCACCGCCCTGCAGGAGGAAGGCGCGGCCCTGGGTCACTTCGGCGAACTGCCGGCGCAGCTCGCGGGCTTCCCCGGCGAACACCAGCGGAGGATAGCCGGCCAGGGTCTGTTCGACCTTGAGCAGGTGCGCGGCATCGGGGTAGACGGGTTGTTGCTGGATCGGCAAGGCGCGCCAGCTATCGGGACTCCAGGGTTGGCTCATCACAGGCTCTGTCTTGTTATCGCAAATGGCGGAAAGGTCTGTGCGCCATGCTATCACCAGCCACACGCCTTGTTGCACTGCACGCATTGACGGACAATGCCGGCTTTTGCTTGGGCACCCAGGGTTGCCGGGAGACAGCATGACAGAGCGGGAAGAGCGGCTGCTGGCGCAGGTGCACGACCAGTTCGGCACCATCAGCGTCTACGAAGTCGAGGACTACCGCTTTCTCGAATTCGGCGAGGCCATCGAACAGAGCTGCGTGTTCACTGCCGATCCGAGCTGGCTGGAGTACGACTACACTCGCGCGATGCTGGTGGGGGCGCTGTGCCACGAGCAGCCTGAAAGCGCGCTGTTCCTCGGTCTTGGTGCCGGGACCCTGACCCAGGCCTGCCTGAAGTTCCTGCCGCTGGAGGACGTCGAGGCCATCGAGCTGCGCCCGGATGTTCCGCGCCTGGCCATCGAGTACCTCGGCCTGGACGACGATCCGCGGCTGTATATCCGCGTCGGTGATGCCCTGGAGCTGCTGCCGACCGCCGAGCCCGCCGACCTGATCTTCGTCGACCTCTATACCGATCACGGTCCGGGTGTCGGTCACCTGGCCTGGGGCTTCCTGGAAAACTGCCAGAAGCGCCTTAACCCCGGCGGCTGGCTGGTGATCAACCAATGGGCCGGCGACGATGGTCGGCCACTGGGCGCCGCACTGCTGCGCGGCTTGTACTCGCGGCATTACTGGGAACTGCCGGTGAAGGAGGGCAACGTGATCCTGCTGGTGCCCGCCGACCTCGACCAGACCCTCGACGAGGCTGGCCTGCGCGCCCGTGCCGAAGCCCTGGCACCGCGCCTGGGCTACTCGCTGCAATACCTGATCGAGGTGATCCGACCGGCGTCCTGAGTAAATCGTTTCAGCGAGCAAGTCCCCGTGTCTGGCATCCAGGGGGCCTTGGAGATCGGCAAGGCGTGTCGTTCCAAGGCTTGCGCCTGTCGTTTTCCGAAAAAAACCTCTCACCGAACGAACGAATTCAGGTATAGTGCGCGCCGGTCTTTTAACGGACCTCGTTTAAGGTAGTGCCCTCCGAAGTCAGCTTCGGCTGCGTGTCCGCATCGCGGACTCTTCTTTAGACGTTCTTTTTTATCTTCAATCGTTTTCGCAAATCCCCGCCGACAAAGCTGCCAGGGTGACCTTCGGGTCTTACAAGGCATGCGCAGCTTTGGAGCATGGGTCTTTGCGGATGCACTTAGAGGCAGACCCATGACCCAGGAAATTGGCGGCTTCGCCGCGCTCGATCTTCATCCAAGTATTGTTGCTGCCGTACTGGCTACCGGCTACGAAGAGCCGTCCGCCATTCAGCAACAATCCATCCCGATCATTCTCGCCGGTCATGACATGATCGGTCAGGCGCAGACCGGTACCGGCAAAACCGCCGCCTTCGCCCTGCCCATCCTGAACCGCATCGACCCGAGCAAGCGCGAGCCGCAAGCCCTGATCCTGGCGCCAACCCGTGAGTTGGCGCTGCAAGTCGCTACCGCATTCGAAACCTACGCCAAGCAGATGCCGGGCGTAACCGTGGTAGCTGTATACGGTGGTGCCCCGATGGGCCCACAACTGAAGGCCATCCGCAACGGCGCGCAAATCGTCGTGGCGACCCCTGGCCGTCTGTGCGACCACCTGCGTCGCGACGAAAAAGTCCTGGCCACCGTGAACCACCTGGTTCTCGACGAAGCCGACGAAATGCTCAAGCTGGGCTTCATGGATGACCTCGAAGTGATCTTCAAGGCCATGCCGGAAAGCCGTCAGACCGTGCTGTTCTCGGCTACCTTGCCTGCTTCGATCCGTGCCATCGCCGAGCGCCACCTGCGCGAGCCGAAGCACGTCAAGATCCAGAGCAAGACCCAGACCGTGACCGCCATCGAGCAGGCGCACCTGATGGTCCACGCCGACCAGAAGGTTTCCGCTGTCCTGCGTCTGCTGGAAGTGGAAGAGTTCGATGCCCTGATCGCCTTCGTTCGTACCAAGCAGGCTACCCTGGACCTGGCCAGTGCCCTGGAAGCCAAAGGCTACAAGGCTGCCGCGCTGAACGGCGACATCGCCCAGAACCAGCGTGAGCGCGTGATCGACTCGCTCAAGGACGGTCGCCTGGACATCGTCGTCGCTACCGACGTCGCTGCCCGTGGTCTGGACGTACCGCGCATCACCCACGTGTTCAACGTCGACATGCCGTACGACCCTGAGTCCTACGTCCACCGTATCGGCCGTACCGGCCGTGCTGGTCGCGAAGGTCGTGCACTGCTGCTGGTGACCCCGCGCGAACGCCGCATGCTGCAGGTGATCGAGCGCGTGACCGGGCAGAAGGTTGCCGAAGTTCGCCTGCCGAACGCCCAGGCCGTTCTCGATGCACGCATCAAGAAGCTGACCAATAGCCTGGCGCCGCTGGTTGCCGATGCCGAAGCGACCCATGGCGATCTGCTGGATCGCCTGACCGCCGACATCGGTTGCAGCCCGCGTGCCCTGGCCGCTGCGCTGCTGCGCAAGGCCACCAATGGTCAGGCCCTGACCCTGGAAGCTGTCGAGAAAGAGCAGCCGCTGGTTCCGACCTACACCCCGCGCGAGCGTACCGGTGGCGAGCGTTCCGAGCGCAGCGGTGAGCGCGAGCGTCGCGCGCCGATGCCGCTGGGCGAAGGTCGTGCCCGTTGCCGTACCGCGCTGGGTGCGCGTGACGGTATCGCAGCGAAGAACCTGCTGGGTGCCATCCTCAACGAAGGCGGCCTGGCCCGCGAAGCCATCGGCCGCATCCAGGTGCGCGACAGCTTCAGCCTGGTCGAGTTGCCGGAAGAGGGTCTGGACCGTCTGCTGGCCAAGCTCAAGGACACCCGCGTTGCCGGCAAGCAGCTGAAACTGCGCCGTTATCGCGAGGATTGATCCTCGAGTGAAATGAAAAATCCCCGACTGGTTCGGGGATTTTTTTTGCCTGTCCGGACGCCATCGCTGGCAAGCAGCTCCCACAGGTGCGGTGCATGCAGTGCCTGTGGAAGCTGGCATTGCCAGCAATGAGGCCCGTAAGAGCAACCAGACCATCAAGATTGATGTTGAGGCTGAAGGCCTCATCGCCGGCAACGCCGGCTCCCACGGGTTTCGGGCTGGCTGCATGACTCAGGCTCGACACAGAAACCTGTGGGAGCTGGCTTGCCAGCGATCAGGTTCTTGAGGGCAACACCTCAGTCGAACCTGTAGATATCCATGCCCAGCGCGCCGAGGGTAAAGCCCTGGTATTCGATCCCGAACCGCTCGCCCGCACCTCGTGCGAAGTACAACGGCAACAGGTGTTCGTCGCTGGGATGGTTGCGCACCGCGAAGGGTGCCTGGCGACGGTAGTCGAGCAGTGCTTCGCTATCGTCGGCCGCGAGCTTCTCGACCATCCAGTCGCGGAAGGCCAGGGCCCAGGGTGTCGAGCCATTACCAGTGGCGCGCCAGTCCAGTTCGCCGAGATTGTGGGTGATGCTGCCGGAGCCGATCAGCAGGATGCCTTCCGTCCGCAGTGCGGCGAGGGCAGCGCCTACCTGTTGCTGGAACGCCGGGCCGAGCAGACTGGGCAGGGAGACCTGGACCACGGGGATATCCGCCTGTGGATACATCAGTGACAGAGGCACCCAGGCGCCATGGTCGAATGGCCGCTTCGGGTCCAGCCCGGCGGGCATTCCGGCGGCGCTGAGCAATCCGGCGACACGCTCGGCGAGGGCCGGCTCGCCGGGCGCCGGATACTGCACGGCGAACAGCGCCGGCGGAAAGCCACCGAAGTCATGCCAGGTAGCCGGGCGCGGGGCGCTGGCGACCCACAGGTCATGGCTTTCCCAGTGCGCCGAGACCAGGACTATGGCTTTCGGCCGTGGCAGGCTCGCCGCCAGGCGGGCCAGGGCCGGGCCGCTTTCACCCGGTTCCAGGGCGAGCATGGGCGAACCGTGGGAGATGAACAGGCTGGGAAGCATCGTGAACGTCCTGAAGGTTATGATGGCCACCATCTTCAGGCAGATCATTGATCTAATTCCAATATAAGTTTTCGCAGTATTTGATCGAAATCTTCGAGGTTGGCATGCAGGCAGATTTTTGGCACAAGCGCTGGGAGCGCAATCAGATCGGTTTCCATCAGGACCAGGTCAATCCTTACCTGGCCCGGTATTGGCCAGGCCTGGGCATCGAGGCCGGCAGTCGGGTGCTGGTGCCCCTGTGCGGCAAGAGCCTCGACCTGGCCTGGCTGGCGGGGCAGGGACTGCGGGTGCTGGGTGTGGAGCTGTCGCAGCGGGCGGTCGAGGATTTCTTCGCCGAACAGCAGTTGCAGCCCGAGCGTTATGAGCACGGTGCCTTTACCTGTTATCGCAGCGAAGGCGTGGAGATCTGGTGCGGGGATTTCTTCCAGTTGACCGCCGGGGATGTGGCTGACTGCGCCGGCCTGTATGACCGCGCAGCGCTGATCGCCTTGCCGCCGGAGATGCGTCAGCGCTATGCCGCGCACCTGAATGTGATCTTGCCCAAGGGTTGTCGCGGTGTGCTGGTGACCATGGATTACGACCAGTCAAAGTTGGACGGGCCGCCGTTCTCGGTGGCGGATGACGAAGTCCAGGCCTTGTTCGCCGGACGCTGGCAAGTCAGCGAGGAGGCGGTGCAGGACATTCTTGGCGAGAGCTGGAAGTTTGTGCAGGCGGGTGTCGATCGCCTGGTTGAGCGAGCCTACACCCTCCGAAGCTGAGTTCGCTCCCAGGGATATCAGCCATGAAAAAGCCCGCCGAAGCGGGCTTTTTCGTAGCGATTGGCGCTTAGCCGCGGCGGCGCAGCGCTTCGATGCGGTCTTCCAGCGGCGGGTGGCTCATCAGCAGGCCAGCCAGGCCCTGCTTCAGGCCGCCATTGATGCCGAAAGCGCTCATGGTGCTGGGCATCTGTACCGGCACGCCCTGTTCCGAGCGCAGGCGCTGCAGCGCGCTGATCATCGCCCCGGTACCGGCCAGGCGGGCACCGGCGTCGTCGGCACGGAATTCGCGTTTGCGCGAGAACCACATGACGATGATGCTGGCCAGGATGCCCAGGATCAGCTCGGCGACGATGGTCGCGATGTAGTAGGCCATGCCCTGGCCTTCTTCGTTCTTGAAGATCACCTTGTCGACGAAGTTGCCGATGATCCGCGCGAAGAACATCACGAAGGTGTTCACCACGCCCTGGACCAGGGCCAGGGTCACCATGTCGCCGTTGGCCACGTGGCCGATCTCGTGGGCCAGTACCGCACGCACCTCATCGGGCGAGAAGCGCTCCAGCAGGCCCTGGCTGACAGCGACCAGCGCGTCGTTGCGGTTCCAGCCGGTGGCGAAGGCGTTGGCCTCGTAGGCGGGGAAGATGCCCACCTCAGGCATCTTGATGCCGGCTTCGCGGGACAGCTCCTCGACGGTCTGCAGCAGCCACTGCTCATGGCGGGTGCGTGGCTGGGTGATGATCTGGGTACCGGTGCTCATCTTCGCCATCCACTTGGAAATGAACAGCGAGATCAGCGAGCCGGCGAAACCGAACACGGCACAGAACATCAGCAGGGAGTCGAGTTTCAGGTCGGACCCGTTAGCCGCCATGATCCCGTTGAAGCCAAGCAGATTCAGGGTGATGCTGGCGACCAGCACTACCGCAAGGTTGGTGGCTACGAACAGCAAAATGCGCATCATGGTTGTTACGTTCTCCAGACGGATAGATATGTAGCGTATGCGGCTATATAAGGTGCGCGTCCTGGCGATTCAACCGATCGACTATTTCAAACTGTGTACGTGCCTGACAGACAGGTGCGTCAATCCAACCCGCGGCCCAGAGCCGCAGGTTGAAAATTCTGACGTGAGGAGTGTCGATACCTGCGTCTTTTCCTACACAGGTATGACTGTAGGTTACTGGCGGTAGGACTTCAGGAAATTTCCGATACGTCCGATGGCCTGCTCGAGATCGTCGACCCGTGGCAGGGTCACCACGCGGAAGTGGTCCGGGTTTGGCCAGTTGAAGGCAGTGCCCTGGACCACCAGCAGTTTTTCCGAGAGCAGCAGGTCAAGGACGAACTTCTCGTCGTTGAAGATCGGGCAGACCTTCGGATCGATCCGCGGGAAGGCATAGAGTGCGCCCATCGGCTTGACGCAGCTGACGCCGGGAATGTCGTTGAGCAGTTCCCAGGTACGGTTGCGCTGCTCCAGCAGGCGGCCAGGAGGCAGGACCAGGTCGTTGATGCTCTGGTACCCGCCAAGCGCGGTCTGGATCGCGTGCTGCGACGGCACGTTGGCGCACAGGCGCATGTTGGCCAGGATATCCAGGCCTTCGATGTAGCTCTGGGCGTGCTGTTTGGGGCCGGAGATGATCAGCCAGCCGGAGCGGAAGCCGGCGACCCGGTAGGACTTGGACAGGCCGTTGAAGGTCAGGCAGAGCAGGTCCGGGGCCAGCGAGGCGGTGCTGACGTGGACGGCTTCGTCGTAGAGGATCTTGTCGTAGATCTCGTCGGAGAACACCACCAGGTTGTGCTGGCGCGCCAACTCGAGCATGCCCAGCAGGACTTCGCGGGAATACACCGCACCGGTCGGGTTGTTCGGGTTGATGATCACCAGGGCCTTGGTGTTCGGGGTGATCTTGGCCTTGATGTCTTCCAGGTCGGGGAACCAGTCGGCGCCCTCGTCGCACAGGTAGTGCACCGGACGGCCGCCGGCCAGGCTTACCGCGGCGGTCCACAGCGGGTAGTCCGGTGCCGGGATCAGCACTTCGTCGCCGTTGTTGAGCAGGGCCTGCATCGACATCACGATCAGCTCGGAGACGCCGTTACCCAGGTAGATGTCTTCGATGCCGACACCTTCGATCTGCTTTTGCTGGCAGTACTGCATCACTGCCTTGCGCGCGCTGAACAGGCCCTTGGAGTCGCTGTAGCCCTGGGCGGTCGGCAGGTTGCGGATCACGTCCTGGAGAATTTCTTCCGGCGCTTCGAAACCAAAGGGCGCCGGGTTGCCGATGTTCAGCTTGAGGATGCGATGGCCTTCCTCTTCCAGACGCTTGGCGTGCTTGAGCACCGGGCCGCGAATGTCATAGCAGACATTGGCGAGCTTGTTCGATTTGCTGACCTGCATGATGTGATCCCGATAAGAAAAGATCGCCGCCTGGGCTTTGTACGGAAAATGCCTTCGTACTAACCCTACCGCGCCGTGAAAAGGTTTGAAATGCGGGTAATCCGGGTGCCAGACTGATGTCTGAATTGAGGCGCAATAATACGTCTCGCCCGTGCCGACGAAAAGAAGCAGCACGGGCTTTTTATTTGCCGAGGCCTGCCCATGGAAAAGATTGAGAAAACCCTTGAAGAATGGCGCGCGATGCTCGATCCCGCGCAGTACCAGGTGTGTCGCCTGAAAGGCACCGAGCGCCCGTTCAGCGGAAAGTACAACTCGACCAAGACCGATGGCATCTACCATTGCATCTGCTGCCAGGCGCCGCTGTTCGATTCCCGTGCCAAGTTCGATTCCGGCTGTGGCTGGCCGAGCTTCTACGAGCCGATCGAGGACAGCGCGATGATCGAGATCCGCGACACCTCCCACGGCATGATCCGTACCGAAGTCACCTGTTCGCGCTGCGATGCGCACTTGGGTCACGTTTTCCCCGACGGGCCGCCACCGACCGGCCTGCGTTATTGCATCAATTCCGTGTGTCTGGAACTCGAACCGCGCTGAACGGCGCTTTCTCGATAGCAAAAGGAGTGGCTCATGGCTTTGCTGGATATTCCCTGCACCACGATCAAGGGCGAGCAGAAGACCCTGGCGGACTTTCCGGCCAAGGCCGTACTGATCGTCAACACCGCCAGCCAGTGCGGCTTCACCCCTCAGTACAAGGGGCTCGAAGCGCTCTGGCAGACCTATCGCGAGCGTGGCCTGGTGGTCCTCGGCTTTCCCTGCAACCAGTTCGGCAAGCAGGAACCAGGCGATGAAACGGCGATTTCGCAGTTCTGCGAGCTGAATTTCGGGGTCAGTTTTCCGCTGTTCCGCAAGATCGACGTCAACGGTCCCGGGGCGCATCCGCTGTTCGTCGAGCTGAAAAAGCGCGCGCCCGGCCTGCTTGGTTCCCAGGGCATCAAGTGGAACTTCACCAAGTTCCTGCTGGATCCGACGACCGGAAAGGTCAGCCGCTACGCTCCGACCACCAAGCCGGATGCCCTCGGCGCGGACATCGAGGCATTGCTCAAGTGACCGGCGGTGGGGCCCAGTGGTCGATCAGGGCCTCCAGTTCTTCGCGACGAAACGGCTTGGCCAGGTAATCGTTCATACCCGCGGCGCGGCAGCGTTCTCGCTCCTCGGGCATGGCGTTGGCCGTCAGGGCGACGATTGGCAGGTTCGGCCAGCGTCCGCTCTGGCGGATGCGCCGACTGGCCTCATAGCCGTCCATCACCGGCATGTTGCAGTCCATCAGCACCAGATCGAAATGGCCTTCCTCCAGTTGCTCCAGCGCTTCGGCGCCATGGGCGGCGATAGCGACCTCGCAACCGAGCTTGGCCAGCATGCCTTTGGCAACCAGTTGATTGACCGGGTTGTCCTCCACCAGCAGGATGCGGCCGCGTTGGGTGCTGGCCGGTTTTGCCGTCTGCTGTACCGCAGTGCCTTCGTCGATCCGCATCAGTACCCGGCGCAACGCCTGGTACAGCGCGCCGCGGGCCAGCGGGCGGGCCTGTTGTTGCAGGGGAGCAAGGCTCGCTGCCTGTTCGCCGGGAAGGAAGTTGCCGTAGGCCGTGATCAGCAGGATCGGTGCCTTGCTCGCCGGACGCAGGGTCAGCACGCAGTCCAGGTCGTCGGTGATCAGCAGGTCGGGAGTCTTGTCACCGAGGCCGGCGAGACTGTCGAGGCGCTCGTAGTGCACGCCCCAGCGCGGCAGCAGGGTTTGCAGGAGTTCGGCCAGGCCGCTCTTGGCATTGCTGATGGCAACCACATGCCCGCGCAGCGGTTCGAGCGAGATCGCTGCGGTATGGCTGGGCAGTGGCAGTTCGGCGCTGAACTGGCTGCCAAAGCCCGTTTCCGAGCTGATGCTCAGGCGTCCCTGCATGGCTTCGCAGAGGTTGTTGGTCAGGGTCAGGCCCAGGCCGGTGCCGCCGTATTGCCGGGTAATTCCGGCAGCGGCCTGGGTAAAGGGCTGGAAGATCCGGGTCTGGGCTTCCGCGGCGATGCCGATGCCGGTGTCGCAGACATCGATGCGTACGCCGCCACCCTGGGCGCTCAGGCGTACATCGACGCGACCGAAGCGGGTGAACTTGAGGGCATTGGACAGCAGGTTGCTGACGATCTGCCGGACCCGGGTCGGGTCGCCGAGGACCTGCGAGGGAAATTTCGGATCGATCAGGCAGGTCAGTTCCACGTTCGGCGCGGTGTTCTGCGACAGCAGGTTGGCCGTGTCTTCAACCAGGGTGCCGAGGTCGAACGGGATGCGCTCCAGCTCCAGTTGGCCGGCATCGAACTTGGACAGGTCGAGGATATCGTTGAGCAGTTCCACCAGCACCTTGCCCGAGTCATGGGCGATCGACAGTTGCTGGCGCTGTTCGGTGTTCAGCGGGCTGTCCAGGGACAGCGCGATCATGCCCAGCAGACCGTTGAGCGGGGTGCGGATCTCGTGGCTCATGTTGGCCAGGAACGCGGCACGGGCCTGGGCCATGTCGAGGGCGCGGCGGCGGGCATCTTCCAGTTCCAGGTTGGACTGGCTGAGGCGGTTGTTGCTGGCCTTGAGCTCGTTGGTGCGCGCCGAAACGATGTTCTCAAGCTGGCTGAGGTAATCGGTCAGGCGATTTTCGGCATTGCGCCGTTGCTGGATCTCGGTGGCCATGGTCACGAACTGCTGGTTGGCGACTTTTACCAGGACGCCGATTTCGTCGTGTTCATGACCGACCGGGAAGGGCAGCTTGCCTTGCGCGCCGTCCTGCGGGTCGCGGTTGCTCAAGGCGCTGATCACCCGCACCAGCGGCTTGGTCAACATCATGTAGAACAGCGCCAGGAGGATGCCGGTCAGCACCAGGCTGCGCACGAAACCGTTGAGCAGGGTGACTTCGGCGCGCTTGAGGAAGCGGCTGCCGAAGGCAAAGGTGTCGACGTCGAGGTACAGGGTGCCCAGGTACTCGTCGGGCATGTGGCTGAGAAACAGGCGATTGCGGAATTCCCGGTTGTTGCCGAACAGGAAATCGCTGATGACCCGGTAGGCGCTTTCCTCGCGTGGACGTTGCATGTCGGCGAGGACGGTGTCGTTGTTGTCGATCAGGCGGGCGCGGACGATGGCGGGGGATTGCAGCAGGCCGAGGGTCAGTTCCTGGGCCAGTTCGGCGTCGATGTTGTAGGCGATGCGCGATGCGGTGTTGTGACTGATGTCCAGCAGGGCCTGCATCTCGCGGTTGATGGACGCGTCTTCGCTGGCATAATCGATCCCTATCTGGATGAGACTGAGCAAGGTTCCCAGGATGAAGCCGACGAGGACGGTCAGCCGGGCTTGCTTGTACGACAGGCGATTGGTGAACTTGATATCCATGGTCCCGAGCCAGTTCCACATTCCATGCGCTGCGCAAGCATAGCCGATCAACCCCGGCTACTGGCATGTACTGTCACACATTCAGTTCGCTCGTTATTGACTGGAACTGACCGAGGAATTTCCCGTGGACTCTCGTTTGAATGCTTTTCTCGATCGCGCCGAAAGCGTGCTGGCGCGTCTCGAACCCCTGTTGCCGATGCCCCGGCCGGATGTCGATTGGAGCACTTGCCTGGCGGCACGCTGGCAGCGTGACGGACGCAGCGGTTTTCTCCTGCCGCTGGAAGTGAGCCTGGACATTCGCTTGTCCGACCTGATCGGTGTCGATTTGCAGCGTGACCAGCTGGGGCGCAACACCCGCCAGTTCCTCGATGGCATGCCGGCCAACCACGCGCTGCTGTGGGGTTCGCGCGGGACCGGCAAGTCCTCGCTGGTTCGTGCGCTGCTGGCCGAGTACGCTGGCGCCGGCCTGCGTCTGATCGAGATCGAGCGCGATCATCTTGCCGACTTGCCGCGGGTGGTGGAGCAGCTGCAGAAGTTGCCGCAACGCTTCGTGCTGTTCTGCGACGATCTGTCGTTCGAAGCCGGGGAGGGCGATTACCGGGTACTGAAGAGCGTGCTCGACGGTTCTCTGGAGCAGGCGCCGGACAATGTGCTGCTGTACGCCACCTCGAACCGCCGTCACCTGGTACCGGAAAAACAGAGCGACAACGAGAACTGGAAGATGGTCGACGGCGAGCTGCATCCCAATGAGGCGGTGGAGGACAAGATCGCCTTGTCCGACCGCTTCGGCCTGTGGCTGTCGTTCTACCCGTTCAGCCAGGAGCATTTCCTCAATGTCGTCGAGCACTGGATCGGCCAGTTGGCCAAGGGGCCCGGCCTGGTCTGGGTGCGTGACGAAGAACTGGACAAGGCCGCGATTCGCTGGGCAACCGGCCGCGGTAACCGTAATGGCCGTTGTGCCTATCAGTTCGCCCGTTATTGGGTCGGACTCAAACTGCTGGAGCAACACAGATGATCGATTTGAATGCGGCGGGTGCCGGCCTGGGTGGTTATGCACTGCTGGCTGCACAACTGGAGGCCCTGCTCAGTGGCGAGCGGGATTTCATTGCCAACGCCGCGCAGTTTTCCGCCTTTCTTTATAGCCAGGTCGACGACCTGAACTGGGCGGGGTTCTACCTCAATCGCGATGGCGAACTGGTGCTGGGCCCGTTTCAGGGGCAGGTCGCCTGCGTGCGAATCCCCTTTGGTCGTGGTGTATGCGGGGCGGCAGCCGCTAGCCTGGAAACCCAGCGGGTCGAGGATGTGCATGCGTTCCCCGGGCATATCGCCTGCGACAGTGCATCCAACAGCGAACTGGTGATTCCGCTGGTCAAGGACGGTCGGCTGATTGGCGTGCTGGACCTGGACAGTCCGCGACTGGCGCGTTTTGCTGTCGAGGACCAGGCGGGGCTGGAGCGCCTGGCGGCGATTTTCCTGCAGGCGACCGATTGCTGATCGGCATGAATGAAAGAGGGGCCCTTGCGGCCCCTCTGTCTTTTTCTGGTCGTCTCAGTCGTAGATGACTTTCTTCTTCCAGTTCTCTTCTTCGTCGGTCTTCAAGCCCTCGGTCAGGGCGTTGACGTCGTCGGCGGTCGGCTCGATGGTGTCCAGAACCATGGCGTTGGCCCGGTTGAGCATTTTCTCCATGTACTCCAGTTGCTCGCGGTACTGCGCGGGCTCCGGCTGCTTGCGCAGATACTGGACGCCGCGCTCGAAGGCGAGGCGGGCGTGCCCTGGCTGGTTCTGCTGCAGGGCGGCCTGGCCAAGGTTGTTGAAGAACTCGATATGCAGCACTACCAGGATATGGCGGATTTCCTTGACCCAGTACTTGGCTTCGTTGGTGGCCAGGAAGCCTTCCTGGCAGGCGCGCACGACCTGACTGTGCAGTGCCTCCAGCAGGAAGCGGATGTCCTTGGCCTTGGCCTCGGTCTGGATTGGCGAGGGCGGGTTGGTCACCGGCAGCGATTCACCCTGGGCGATCAGCGTATCCAGCTCGCCGATGCGCGCGCGAATGGCGTCGCTGGTCTTGTCCAGGGCCAGTTGGCGCTGGTTGAGGTTGAGTTCGAGGCGGGTCAGCAGCAGCTTGAGCGGCGGGCTCATCAACTGGCCGGGGAAGGTTTCGGTGATTTCGCCTATGCGACGCAAGCGGTCGGCCAGCTCGACTTTGAGTCGTGCGCGCTCCAGCTTGTTGTTCTCGACTACATTGTTCAGGTAGCCGATCACGATCAGTAAGGCGATACCCGCCACTATAAGCAGGGTAATCATTAGTGGTGTCACCGTTCACGCCTCGTCAGTCAGGTATACCGATTGAGTGTAGTGGCTTCCCATTTGCCCGGATAGAGCAGTTTGGCAGAAGCCCGCAGGGGATTGATGGCAATTTGCCCTGGGTCACAGTCGGACAATTCTTTCCTCTGTATTTTCTGTGTCGGCAGTGCCGTTGGAAACAAGAGGGCGGGACTCTGGGTAGGTCTTAAAACGCCCCGAAGTCATTGATTTAAATAAATTTCTAATTGGGGGTTGACGATCCTCCGAAGCATCCCTAGAATGCGCGCCACTTGCAGCGTAAAGCACACAGCGAAACGCGGCAGGGAGTGAAAAGTTGTAGCGTGTCCCCTTCGTCTAGTGGCCTAGGACACCGCCCTTTCACGGCGGTAACAGGGGTTCGAGTCCCCTAGGGGACGCCAATGCGGGAATAGCTCAGTTGGTAGAGCACGACCTTGCCAAGGTCGGGGTCGCGAGTTCGAGTCTCGTTTCCCGCTCCAGTTTACAAAGGCTTCGCTTAACGGCGGGGCTTGTAAAAAATCCAGTGTCGAAGCCCATGCTTCAATGCTGGTCACTGAAATGCACTTGGTGCGTTTCGGGCAGAGTCCCCTTCGTCTAGTGGCCTAGGACACCGCCCTTTCACGGCGGTAACAGGGGTTCGAGTCCCCTAGGGGACGCCAATATGCGGGAATAGCTCAGTTGGTAGAGCACGACCTTGCCAAGGTCGGGGTCGCGAGTTCGAGTCTCGTTTCCCGCTCCAAATATGGCGCTGCTGGATCTTCGGGTCGGGTAGCCAAGAAAAAAGGACCTTCGGGTCCTTTTTTCGTTTATGGCTGAAAAACAACTTTGAAGCGTTACGCGTGACCTTGTGGGAGCGGGTTTACCCGCGATTGCATTAGTGGCTTCACTACCGTAATCGCGGGTAAACCCGCTCCCACAAGGTCACGCGTTGTTCCTAGTGCTTGCTGTCCTGGTCGGACATGCTCAACAGCTGCTTTTCCTGGTTCCAGTCGAAGGGTTCATCGTTCTGCTCGGCGGCATAACGGCGCTCTTCCAGCTCCTGGTACATATCCAGTTCTTCGTCCGGCATGAAGTGCAGGCAGTCGCCGCCAAAGAACCACAGCAGGTCGCGTGGAACCAGGTGGGCGATCTGTGGATAACGCTGGATGACCTGGCACATCAGGTCCTGGCCCAGGTATTGGCTTTCCAGCGGATCCTGTGGCAGTTGCTCCAGCAGTTCGTCGAAGCGTTCGAGAAACAGCGTGTGGCTTTCTTCCGGCACCTGCTCGGCTTCACCCAGGGCGACGAGGATGCTGCGCAGGTGGTTGAGCAGGACGAGATGGTAGTCCAGGTGTGCATTGGCCATGCGGGCGATCCTCTAAAGCAAAAACGGGCGCGGGAGTATACGGCTCCCCGCGCCCGATGTCCCGGTCGGATGATGATCAGCGCACCTTGCCGGCGCTCGGCAGCAACTCCTCCTTGGTGAAAGCATCGACATCGATGACCTTGCGTCGCGCTGCCTCGGCTGCGCGCAGTTTTTCTGCCTGTGCGGTGTCGAGGGTGCCGCTGCGCAGGGCGGCATCGATAAGGGATTCGCCGGGAGTTGGCGTGAATTCGCCTTTTTTCAGCGCGTGGCGCAGGTTCTTGTGGATATCCGTGCTGTCCGCCAGCAACTGGCTGGCATGCTGCAGGGCGCCCACCGGATCCTGCGGGTCGCTTGGGCGATAGCAGCCGGCGAGCAAGGCCTCCAGGGCCGGGTCGCCCTTGTCACGACCGATCAGCGCGGCGATTTCCGCATCCAGCTCGTCGCTTGGGCCGGTATGCCGGCGACCGAACGGGAACACGATCACGCGCAGTGCGCAGCCGAGCAAGCGGCTGGGGAAGTTGTCGAGCAGACGATCCAGCGCCTGCTCCGCCTGGCCGAGGCTTTCTTCCATGGCCCAGCGCAGCAGTGGTTGCAGGTGTGACGGCGAATTGAGGTCGTGGTAGCGCTTCAGCGCCGCCGAGCCCAGGTACAGGTAGCTGAGGACGTCGCCCAGGCGTGCAGACAGGCGCTCGCGGCGCTTCAGCTCGCCGCCGAGCAGCATCATGCACAGGTCGGCCAGCAGGGCGAAGGCGGCAGCCTGACGGTTCAGGGCGCGGAAGTAACCTTGGCTCAGCGGATCCCCCGGCACCTTCTCGAAATGCCCAAGGCCCAGGCCCAGCACCAGGGTGCTGGCGGCATTGCCCACGGCGAAACCGATGTGCTGCAGCAGCAACTGGTCGAACTCGCGCAGTGCCTGGTCGTGGTCCTCGCGTCCTGCCAGGGCCATCTCCTTGAGTACGAGCGGATGGCAGCGGATCGCGCCCTGGCCGAAGATCATCAGGTTGCGCGAAAGAATGTTGGCCCCTTCGACGGTGATGAAGATCGGTGCGCCCTGCCAGTTGCGACCCAGGTAATTGTTCGGACCCATGATGATGCCCTTGCCGCCGTGGATATCCATGGCGTGCTGTATGCATTCGCGGCCGCGTTCGGTGAGGTGGTACTTGAGGATCGCCGACAGCACCGAGGGTTTTTCCCCCAGATCCACCGCCTTGGCGGTCAGCAGGCGGGCGCTGTCCATCAGCCAGGCATTGCCGCCGATGCGGGCCAGGGATTCCTGGATGCCTTCGAAGGCAGCCAGCGGCACATTGAACTGCTCGCGGATGTTCGCGTACTGGCCGCTGACCAGACTGGTGAACTTGGCCGCGCCGGTACCCACTGCCGGCAAGGAGATCGAACGCCCCACCGACAGGCAGTTCATCAGCATCATCCAGCCTTTGCCGAGCATGGCCTGGCCGCCGATCAGGAAGTCCAGAGGGATGAACACGTCCTTGCCTTCATTGGGGCCGTTCATGAATGCGGCGCCCAGCGGCAGATGGCGCTTGCCGATCTCGACGCCGGGTGTGTCGGTGGGAATCAGCGCCAGGCTGATGCCCAGCTCTTCTTCCTCGCCCAGCAGATGCTCGGGGTCGTAGGCCTTGAAGGCCAGGCCGAGCAGGGTGGCGACCGGGCCGAGGGTGATGTAGCGCTTTTCCCAGTTCAGGCGCAGGCCGATGACTTCTTCACCTTGCCACTGGCCTTTGCAGATGATGCCGGTATCGGGCATGGCCCCGGCATCCGAGCCGGCCAGTGGGCCGGTCAGGGCGAAGCAGGGGATTTCCTCGCCCCGGGCCAGGCGTGGCAGGTAGTGGTTGCGCTGTTCGTCGGTGCCGTAATGCAGCAGCAGTTCGGCCGGACCGAGAGAGTTGGGCACCATGACCGTGGAGGCCAGGTCGCCGCTGCGGGTGGCCAGCTTCATTGCCACCTGGGAGTGGGCGTAGGCGGAGAAGCCCTTGCCACCGTATTCCTTCGGGATGATCAGGGCGAAGAAGCCGTGTTCCTTGATGTGCTGCCAGGCTTGCGGCGGCAGGTCGAGGTCCTGGCCGATCTGCCAGTCTGCGACCATGGCGCAGAGTTCTTCCGTAGGACCGTCGATGAAGGCCTGTTCTTCCTCGGTCAGTTCGGATTTCGAGTAGCCCAGCAGGGTGTCCCAGTTCGGCCGGCCGCTGAACAGTTCGCCATCCCACCAGACGGTACCGGCATCGATGGCTTCGCGTTCGGTCACCGACATCGGCGGCAAGGTGCGCTGGAACCAGGCGAACAGCGGTTCGCTGAACAGCTTGCGGCGCAGGTCCGGGAGCAACAGGGGCAGGGCGATGGCGGCGACCACCAGCAACAGCAGGAAGGTCAGCCAGCCCGGTGCCCGCGAGAAGATGCCCATGGCAATCACGTAGACCGCCACCAGCGCCAGGGCCGGCAAGGCCGGCGTCCGCCGATGGGCCAGCCAGGCCGAACCCAGCACGAGCACAAGCAACCACAACAGCAACATAGTCTTTCCTCCTGGAAACCTTTCACGTGTCGGTGCATCCGTCAGAGCGTAGTTGGTCTCTGCCGAACGGCCTTGTCTGAACAGTGACAGGTCCTTTCAAGAGGAGTTCGGTGACGATTGCCTGGGCGCCGTGCTGGAGTAGACTGGGTCTCCCTTGCAGGTAACAGGATGTAAAAATGCTCAAGATCTGGGGCAGGAAGAATTCCAGCAACGTGCGCAAAGTGCTGTGGTGCGCCGAGGAACTGGGGCTGGATTACCAGGCGGTGGATGCCGGTGGTGCCTTTGGCGTGGTCAATGAGCCGCACTACCGTGCACTCAATCCCAATGGCGTGGTACCGACGATCGAGGACGACGACCTGGTGCTCTGGGAGTCCAACACCATCGTGCGTTACCTGGGTGCCAAGCATGCCCCGGGTACGTCGTGGTATCCCGAGGATCCGGTGGCACGGGCCAAGGCCGAGAAATGGATGGACTGGACCACCTCGTCCCTGGCCGCGCCGTTCCGCCCCCTGTTCTGGGGCATCCTGCGGACTCCGGCGGAGCAGCAGGACTGGGTGGCGATCAATGCTGCGCACAAGACCTGCGCCCAGTTGCTGTCGATTGCCGATGAAGCGCTGGCGTCGCAGCCCTTCCTCTCCGGGCAGGAGATCGGCATGGGCGATATCCCGCTGGGTTGCTTCATCTACGCCTGGTTCGAGATGCCCATCGAGCGTCCGGAGATGCGCCATCTGCGCGCCTGGTACGAGCGGCTGCGCGAGCGTCCGGCCTATCAGGCGGCGGTGATGACTGCCCTGACCTGATCGTTTCGCTCAATGTGATAGTTACTATCGATAGAGTTGACTGTACTTGTGCGGCCAGGACCAGCACCATGGCCGCATTTAATAGGTTCTGTATGAAAAGCCTTGAGACGAAGGTCAGGCAAGGCGAAAACGGCCGAGGAAGCGGAGTTTACTGGTTGTAAATGAGCATTCCGAGGCTGTTTTCAACGCAGCATGACCGAGTATCAAGGCTTTTCATGCAGAACCTAGCCTGATCCCCGAACAATTCCAACGGTAAACAGACCCGCTATGAGTTCAGCCCTGTCCATCCGGCAGCTAACCAAGACCTACGGAAACGGTTTCCAGGCCCTCAAGGGCATCGACCTGGACGTCGCCGAAGGTGACTTCTTTGCCTTGCTCGGCCCCAACGGTGCCGGCAAATCCACCACCATCGGCATTCTCTCGACCCTGGTGAACAAGACCAGCGGCAGCGTCAGCGTCTTCGGCCACGACCTCGACCTCCAGCCGGCAGCGCTCAAGCGCAGCATTGGCGTGGTGCCGCAGGAGTTCAACTTCAACCAGTTCGAGAAGACCTTCGATATCGTCGTGACCCAGGCGGGCTACTACGGTATTCCGGCGAAAATCGCCAACGAGCGCGCCGAGCAGTACCTGACCCAGCTGGGCCTGTGGGAAAAGCGCGACGTGCCATCCCGCTCACTGTCCGGCGGCATGAAGCGCCGCCTGATGATTGCCCGTGCGCTTATCCACCAGCCGCGCCTGCTGATCCTCGACGAACCCACCGCCGGCGTGGATATCGAGCTGCGCCGTTCGATGTGGAGCTTCCTCACCGAGCTGAACCAGCAGGGCATCACCATCATCCTGACCACCCACTACCTCGAAGAGGCCGAGCAGTTGTGCCGCAACATCGGCATCATCGACCACGGCACCATCGTCGAGAACACCAGCATGCGCCAGTTGCTGGGCAAGCTGCATGTCGAAACCTTCGTCCTCGACCTCAAGCATGCTCTGGCCCAGGCGCCGCAACTGGCCGGTTACCCCTGCCGGTTGATCGATGCGCATTCCCTGGAAGTCCAGGTAGACAAGGATGTAGGCATCACCGCTCTGTTCGGCCAACTGGCCCTGCAGAACATCGAGGTGACCAGCCTGCGCAACAAGACCAACCGTCTCGAGGAGCTGTTCGTGTCCCTGGTTGAAAAGAACCTGTCCAAGGTGGCGATATGAGTTCGGAACTGCGCGCCAACCTGGTCGCTCTCAACACCATCGTCTACCGCGAAGTGCGGCGCTTCACCCGGATCTGGCCGCAGACCCTGCTGCCCCCGGCGATCACCATGGTCCTGTACTTCGTCATCTTCGGTAACCTGATTGGCCGGCAGATTGGCGACATGGGCGGTTTCAGCTACATGGAGTACATCGTGCCGGGGCTGATCATGATGTCGGTGATCACCAACTCCTATGGCAACGTGGTCTCGAGCTTCTTCGGCAGCAAGTTCCAGCGCTCCATCGAGGAACTGATGGTGTCGCCGGTGTCACCGCACACCATTCTTGTTGGCTACACCCTGGGCGGTGTCCTGCGCGGGCTGGCGGTGGGGGTGATCGTGACCCTGCTGTCGCTGTTCTTCACCCATCTGCAGGTGCATCACCTCGGCGTGACCATCCTGGTGGTGCTGCTGACCGCGACCATCTTCTCGCTGCTGGGCTTCATCAACGCGGTATTTGCGCGCAATTTCGACGATATCTCGATCATCCCGACCTTCGTCCTGACGCCGCTGACCTATCTGGGTGGGGTGTTCTACTCGATCAACCTGCTGCCGCCGTTCTGGCAGACGGTGTCCTTGGCCAACCCTGTGCTGCACATGGTCAACTCGTTCCGCTACGGCATTCTGGGGGTATCCGACATCAAGATCGGCGTAGCCATCAGCTTCATGCTGGTAGCCACCGCCGTGCTGTATTTCGGTTGCGTTCGTTTACTGATCAGCGGACGCGGAATGCGCAGCTGATTTCGCCTTGCGCCGGCGCCACTGCCTGCCGACCCACCAGCGCCAATAAAGCATGGTCAGGCAGTAGGCGAGGGCGCCGAGCAGCAGCCCGCACACCACCGAACCGAGCAGGAACGGCTGCCACAGGGTCGACAGCTGCTCGGTGATCCAGTCGAAGGTGATTTCCTCGGGCAAAGTGCGCGGCGGAATCTGCATCAGCCAGGCACCCACCTGGTAGGTGCAGTAGAACACCGGCGGCATGGTGATGGGGTTGGTCAGCCAGACCAGGCTGACGGCGATCGGCATGTTGCCACGGACCAGCACTGCCAGGCTGGCGGCCAGCAGCATCTGCAGCGGGATGGGAATGAACGCGGCGAATAGCCCCACGGCCATGGCCCTGGCCACCGAATGCCGGTTCAGGTGCCACAGGTTGGCGTCATGCAGCAGCCGACCGAGAAATCGTAAGGACTTGTGTTCCCGGATGCTCGTCGGATCGGGCATGTAGCGTTTGAAAAGTCGACGCGGCATGTGGGGTCTCGGCGTTCGGAAGGGGGCAAGTATGCACGTATTACAAACTGTGCCCATTCAGACTTTGTGACAATTAATAAGCGGGCCCTGCTTCGTCATGGTCTAAGCCTGCGGAGTCGTTTGGTTTTTCGGGGTTTCACCGATGCGCACAGGGATGTTGGCGCTCTCGTTCGGGCTTTTGTGTCCGATCTTCCTGGCCGCGTTGCCGTCTGTCGGCGCGCAGGTTCTTTTGGCGTTGTCGGGGCTGGCTTGTCTCTGGCGGCGCCTCTTTCCTCTGGCTTTTTTCCTGCTCGGACTGTGCTGGGCCAGCCTGTCGGCGCAAAACGCGCTGGACGACCGGCTCAATCCCGCTCTCGACGGTCGTACCTTGTGGATCGAAGGGCGGGTAGTCGGTTTGCCGGAGCAGACTGAGCAGCGGGTGCGCTTCGAGCTGGACGATGTGCAATCGCGGCGTGCGGCATTGCCGCAGCGCCTGCGTCTGACCTGGCAGGGCGGGCCGGCGGTCAATAGTGGCGAGCGTTGGCGCCTGGCGGTGAACCTGAAACGTCCTCGAGGCCTGCTCAATCCTCATGCTCTGGATAGTGAGGCAGCGTTGTTGGCCCGGGGTATCGGGGCGCTGGGCTCGGTCAAGGATGGCCAGCGCCTGGCTGCCGCCACGGGGGCCTGGCGCGACAGTGTGCGGCAGCGCTTGCTGGCGACCGATGGCAATGGCCGCGAGGCGGCGCTCGCTGCCTTGGTTCTCGGCGATGGCGCCGGCTTGGCCAGGGCAGACTGGGAGGTGCTGCAGGCCACCGGCACCGTGCATCTGCTGGTGATTTCCGGGCAGCACATCGGGCTGCTGGCCGGGCTGGTCTACGGTCTGGTAGTCATGCTGTTTCGCCTTGGCTGGTGGCCCCGGCATCAGCCCTGGCTGCCCTGGGCCTGTGGCCTGGCCTTCGCGTCGGCGCTTGGCTACGGTTTGCTCGCCGGTTTCCAGGTGCCGGTGCAGCGCGCGTGCATCATGCTGGCGGTGGTTCTGCTCTGGCGCTTGCGCTTTCGCCACCTCGGCGTCTCCGTGCCGCTACTGATCGCCCTCAACGGCGTGTTGCTGTGGCAGCCGCTGGCGGCGTTGTTGCCGGGGTTCTGGCTTTCGTTCGCTGCGGTGGCGGTGCTGGTGCTGGTCCTCGGCGGGCGGCTTGGGGCCTGGCCGGTGTGGCTGGCATGGGGGCGGGTGCAGTGGTTCATCGCCATCGGCTTGCTGCCGGTGCTGCTGGCGCTGGGGTTGCCGGTCAGTCTCAGTGCACCGTTGGCCAATCTGTTCGCCGTGCCCTGGCTGAGCATGCTGGTGTTGCCGCTGGCGCTGGCCGGCACCTTGCTGTTGCCGCTGCCGTTTCTCGGTGAGGGCCTGCTCTGGCTGGCGGGAGGTCTGCTCGGGCTATGGTTCGATCTGCTGGGCTGGCTGGCACTGTGGCGACCGGCCTGGATACCTGCGGCGCTGCCGCTCTGGAGTTGGCTGCTGGTGTGCATCGGGGCCTTTCTGCTGTTGCTGCCGGCAGGCTTGCCAATGCGCGTGCTGGGCTGGCCCTTGCTGCTGTTGGCCGGGTTCACCCCTCGCGAGGCGCTGCCGCCGGGACAGGTGGATGTCTGGCAACTGGATGTAGGGCAGGGCCAGGCCTTCGTCCTGCGTACCCGGCACCATGCGTTGCTCTACGATGCAGGCCCGGTGCGGGCCGAGGTGGATCTGGGCGAGCGGGTGGTGCTGCCGAGCCTGCTGAAACTGGGGATCCGCGAACTGGACCTGATGCTGATCAGCCATGCCCACGCCGACCATGCCGGCGGTGCTCTGGCGGTACAGCGCGGCGTGCCGGTGGGGCGTGTGATTGCGGGCGAGGTCAGCGAGTCCCTGCCAGCGGATCGCTGCAATAGCGGCGAGACCTGGGAGTGGGACGATGTGCGGTTTTCCCTGTGGCAATGGGCCGAGGCCGATGACAGCAACCAGCATTCCTGTGTCTTGCGCGTGGAAGCCTCGGGAGAAACCTTGCTCCTCGCCGGGGATATCGACCGTTTCGCCGAGGCCGCCTGGCTGCAAGGTCCGCAAGCGGGAGCGGTGGACTGGCTGCAGGCTCCGCACCATGGCAGCCGCACTTCTTCAAGCGCCCGTTTCCTGGATGCCCTGGCGCCTCGCGGCGTGTTTGTTTCCCGTGGTCGGCATAACGGTTTCGGGCATCCTTCACCGCAGGTCATGGCCCGCTACGCAGCGCGGCAAATCGCCACCTACGACAGTGCACTGCTGGGCGCCGTGCATCTGCGCCTGGGCAGTTCCGGCGTGCCGCGCGGCTTGCGCGAGCAGCGCAGATTCTGGCGCGAACCGACATGACAGCCTTCGGCAGTCACGGCCCCTATGGTAGAGTGCAGAACTTTTTCCGAGGGGGTCGTTACTGTGTGGGAATTGGTCAAGTCCGGTGGTTGGATGATGCTGCCGATCATTCTGAGTTCCATCGCTGCCATGGCTATCGTCGCCGAGCGCCTGTGGACCCTGCGCGCCGCCCGCGTGACGCCGCCACACCTGCTGGGCCAGGTCTGGCGCTGGATCAAGGACAAGCAGCTCACCACCGACAAGCTCAAGGCGTTGCGCGCCGACTCTCCGCTGGGCGAGATCCTCGCCGCGGGCCTGGCCAACTCCCGTCATGGTCGCGAGATCATGAAGGAGTGCATCGAGGAAGCCGCAGCCCGGGTCATCCATGAGCTGGAGCGCTATATCAACGCCCTCGGCACCATCGCTGCAATGGCGCCGCTGCTGGGCCTGCTCGGCACCGTGCTGGGCATGATCGATATCTTCAGTTCGTTCATGGGCTCGGGCATGACCGCCAACGCTGCCGTGCTCGCCGGTGGTATCTCCAAGGCGTTGATCACCACGGCCGCAGGTCTGATGGTGGGTATACCGGCGGTGTTCTTCCACCGTTTCCTGCAGCGCCGCATCGATGAGCTGGTAGTGGGCATGGAGCAGGAGGCGATCAAGCTGGTCGAAGTGGTCCAGGGTGACCGTGATGTCGATCTGTCCGAGGGCAAGGCGTGAAATTCCGGCGCAAGCAACGCGAGAATGTTGATATCAACCTCGCGTCGTTGATCGATGTGGTGTTCATCCTGTTGCTGTTCTTCGTGGTCACCACCACCTTCACCCGCGAGACCCAGTTGCGCGTCGAGCTGCCGGAAGCGTCCAGCGGCGCGCCGATGCCGGAGTCCGAGCAGAAGCTGGTGGAAATCACCATCAGCGCCGAAGGCGTCTATTCGGTGAACAACCACCTGTTGCCCAAGAGCGACCTGGCGACCCTGACCGAGGCCCTGCAGAAGGAATCCGGTGGTGACACCAAGCTGCCGCTGGCGATCAGCGCTGACGGCAAGACCCCACACCAGGCCGTGGTGACGGCGATGGATGCGGCCGGCAAGCTCGGCTTCAGCCATCTGCGCATGACCACGGTCGAGGCGGCGCCGGGGACGCCCTGATGGCCTTCTCCGATCGTTTGCTGGAGGCCTGGTACCAGGGCCATCCGCTGCTGGCCTTGCTGTCTCCCCTCGAAGCCCTGTACCGCAAGGTCGTGCGTGGCAAGCGCCAGCGCTTCCTGGCAGGCGAGGGGACTATCTACCGTGCTCCGGTGCCGGTGCTGGTGGTGGGCAACATCACCATCGGTGGCACCGGCAAGACCCCGCTGATCCTCTTTCTTATCGAGCATTGTCGGCAGCGCGGTCTGCGCGTCGGTGTGGTCAGTCGTGGGTATGGCGCGAAGCCGCCGCAACTGCCCTGGCGGGTGCGGGCCGACCAGCCAGCTTCCCATGCCGGCGACGAACCGCTGCTGATCGTGCAGCGCAGCGGCGTCCCGCTGATGATCGATCCCGACCGCTCGCAAGCGGTGCGTGCCCTGCTCGACGCCGAGCCACTGGACCTCATTCTCTGCGATGACGGCCTGCAACATTACGGCCTGGCCCGTGATCTGGAACTGGTGCTGATCGATGCCGCCCGCGGCCTCGGCAATCGCCGCTGCCTGCCGGCCGGGCCACTGCGCGAGCCGGTGGAGCGCCTGGCCGAGGTCGATGCCCTGCTGTACAACGGCGCTGTCGCCGATCGTGATGACGGTTTCGCCTTTACCTTGCAACCCACTGCACTGGTCAACCTGCGCAGTGGCGAGCGCCTCCCGCTGGATCATTTCCCCGCTGGCCAGGCTGTGCATGCGGTGGCCGGTATCGGCAACCCGCAGCGCTTCTTCAATACCCTGCGCGGACTAGACTGGAACCCGATAGAGCATCCCTTCGCCGATCATGCCGAATTCAGCGCCGAAGCCTTGGGTTTCAGCCCGTCGCTGCCGTTGGTGATGACCGAGAAGGATGCCGTGAAGTGCCGCGCCTTTGCTGCGGATGACTGGTGGTACCTTGCCGTCGATGCGCAACCGTCGCCGGCTTTCGTGCGCTGGCTCGACGAGCAACTCGCACGCCTGCTGCCGAATGCCCGGCAGCCCTGACTCTTTTCTGTTTTCGGCCATAGGCCTGAGGAACACCCCATGGACACCAAACTGCTCGATATCCTCGCTTGCCCGATCACCAAGGGCCCGCTCAAGCTCAGCGCCGACAAGACCGAGCTGATCAGCAAGGGCGCCGGCCTGGCCTACCCGATCCGCGACGGTATCCCGGTGATGCTGGAAAGCGAAGCCCGTACCCTGAACGACGACGAGCGCCTGGACAAATGAGCCTGGCCTTTACCGTGGTGATCCCGGCGCGCCTGCGTTCGACGCGCCTGCCTAACAAGCCGCTGTTGGCAATCGCTGGCAAGCCGATGATCCAGCATGTCTGGGAACAGGCGCTCAAGAGCAGCGCCGAGCGTGTGGTCATTGCCACCGATGACGCCAGCATTGTCGAAGCCTGCAAGGCGTTCGGCGCCGAGGTGCTGCTGACCCGGGCCGATCATGAGTCCGGCACCGACCGCCTGGCTGAAGTGGCGGCGGCGCTGGCGCTGCCCGCCGATGCCATCGTGGTCAATGTGCAGGGTGACGAGCCGTTGATTCCGCCTTCGATCATCGACCAGGTGGCGGCCAACCTTGCCGCCCACCCTGAAGCCGGTATCGCCACCCTCGGCGAGCCGCTGGAGTCGGTCGAGGCGCTGTTCAATCCCAACGTGGTCAAGGTGGTGGCCGACTGCAACGGCCTGGCCCTGACCTTCAGCCGCGCGCCCTTGCCCTGGGCCCGCGATGCGCTGGCGCAGAACCGCGAGCAGTTGCCGGAAGGCGTGCCGTATCGTCGGCACATCGGCATGTACGCCTACCGTGCCGGTTTCCTCCAGGACTTCGTCGGCTGGGGCCCGTGCTGGCTGGAAAAGACCGAGGCGCTGGAGCAGTTGCGCGCCCTTTGGCATGGCGTACGCATTCATGTCGCCGATGCCCTGGAAGCGCCGCCCGTCGGCGTCGATACCCCGGAAGATCTCGAGCGCGTACGGCGCTTGCTGGAGGCCTGATGCGCGTCCTGTTCGTTTGCCTGGGCAATATCTGCCGGTCGCCGACTGCGGAAGGCGTGCTGCGTCATCAACTGGTCGAGGCCGGCCTGGCCGACGTGATCGATGTGGCGTCGGCGGGTACTGGCGACTGGCATGTCGGCGAGCCGCCGGATAGCCGGACCCTGAGTGCTGCGCAAAAGCGTGGCTATGACTTCTCGGCGCAGCGGGCGCAGCATGTCAGCGTTGAGGACTTCGGTCGCTACGATCTGATCCTGGCCATGGACAAGAGCAATCTGTCCCATTTGCAGGCCATGCGTCCGGGCCATGCCCGCGCCGAGCTGGACCTGTTCCTGCGCCGCTACGAGGGCGAGCGGGATGAGGTGCCGGATCCGTATTACGGCGGCGAGCAGGGCTTCGAGCAGGTGCTCGACCTGATCGAGACAGCCTGTCGTGGCCTGGTCATCGAACTGAAGGGGCGGCTATGAGCGCCAAGGTCGAGTCGCAGGTTTCCCTCAAGCCCTACAACAGCTTCGGTATCGAGGCTGAAGCGCGTTATTTCGCCCAGGCCCGCAGCGACGCCGATGTACGCCAGTTGCTGGCCTATGCCGGCAGCGAAGACTTGCCGGTGCTGGTGATCGGCGGCGGCAGCAACCTGCTGCTGACTCGTGATGTCGAGGCGTTGGTGGTGCGCATGAGCAGCAGCGGGATCCGCGTGCTGTCCGATGATGGTCAGCGCGTGGTGGTCGAGGCCGAAGCCGGGGAAACCTGGCATCCGTTCGTGCAGTGGACCCTGGAGCATGGCCTGGGTGGCCTGGAAAACCTCAGTCTGATCCCCGGTACCGTGGGGGCTGCGCCGATGCAGAACATCGGTGCCTATGGTGTCGAGATCAAGGACGTATTCGCCGGCCTGACCGCGCTGGATCGCCAGACCGGCGACCTGCGCGATTTCACTCTGGAAGAGTGCGATTTCGCCTATCGCGACAGCTATTTCAAGCGCAATCCGGGGCGCTGGATCATCCTGCGGGTGCGTTTTGCCCTCAGTCGGATTGCGCCGTTGCACCTGGATTATGGTCCGGTACGCCAGCGTCTGGCCGAACAGGGCATTGCCCAGCCAACGGCCAGGGATGTCAGCGAGGCGATCTGCAGCATTCGTCGGGAAAAACTGCCTGACCCCGCTGAACTGGGCAATGCCGGCAGCTTCTTCAAGAACCCGGTGGTGAGTGCTGAATTGGCCGGTCGCATTCGTGGCGAGCATCCGGCAGTGGTGGCTTATCCACAGGCCGATGGCGAGGTGAAGCTGGCGGCGGGGTGGCTGATCGAGCAGGCGGGCTGGAAGGGTCATCGTGATGGCGATGCCGGCGTTCACCGGATGCAGGCGTTGGTGCTGGTGAATTATGGCCAGGCCACCGGCGAGCAGTTGCACGAGCTGGCGCAGAAGATCCAGGACGATGTTCTTGACAAGTTCGGGGTCGAGCTGGAGATGGAGCCGAATCTCTATTGAAGGTGGCGGCAAGATGAAGTGGCTATGACCACGGCTTGAATCTTGCGGCTCAAGAAGCAAAAAGCCCCGCCAGTTTTCACTGGCGGGGCTTTTTTCAGCCTATTGATCAGGCGTTGGGTTTGCGCTCGTCGACACCCAGGTCAGCAGGTGTCGGGACGTCTGCCAGACCCGCGTCGGCGGCTTGCATGGCTGCCTCGGCGGCCTGCTGGGAGGCCTCGATTGCAGCGGCCTGTGCTTGCTCCGCTTGGCGAATTGCAGCTTCTGTTGCCTGCAGATCGGCATTGGCCGATGGGTCCTGGGGGGGCTCTACCGCTGTTACTGCCGGTTGGCCTTCAGCCTTTGCTGCGGCTGCAGCAGCTTCAGCTTCACGCTTGCGACGGCGCACTTCACGCGGGTCGTTTGGCGCACGGCCGTTCGACAGCGTTACGGCAGGTGCTTCAACAGGCGCTGGCTCGGCGGCAGGCGCTTCGACTACGGGTGCTGGTGCCTCCACAGCGACTGGTGCAGGTGCTTCAACCACTGGCTGGGCTTCTGGCTGTGCTTCCGGCTGGGCGGCGGCTTCGACCACTGGTGCGACGACTTCAGCAGGCTGTTCGACAGGTTGCGGAGCGACTTCGACCACCGGCTCGATGCTCGGCTCGACGGCCTCGACGACGCTGGCCGGTTGCTCGACCACTGGCGCGATGTTCACTTCAGCCACTTCCTCGGCCGGTTTCACGGCTTCGGCGACTTCAGCGATCTCGGCAGCCTGGGACTGCACTGGTGCAGCTTCGACCTGCGGGGCGCTTTCCTCGACCACGGCGGTAGCGCGTTCGGCCTGGGCGTGGGCTTCGGCTTCGGCGTTTGCACTGATTGCGCTGGTGGCGACTGCGGCGGTTACTGCCAGGCCGGCAGCCAGTTCGGCACCGCTTGCTTCCTGACCTTCTTCGCCGGCTTCTTCGCCGCCTTCGATCAGCTCGCCGTTGGCATCACGTTGACGCTCACGACGGTTGCTGCGACGACGCTGGCCGCGGGAGCGACGACGTGGACGTTCGCCTTCGGCGCCTTCCTGGTTGTCATCCTGCAGCAGTTCTTCGTTCGGCAGTTGTTCCTCGGCCGCTTCGGCTGCCTGCTCGGCAGGGCGTGGCTGGCGCTCTTCGCGCGGTGGACGCGGTTGGCGGTCTTCGCGAGGGGCGCGCTCTTCACGAGGCTGGCGCTCTTCGCGTGGTGCACGTTCTTCACGAGGCTGGCGTTCTTCACGTGGAGCACGCTCAGGACGCTCTTCGCGAACAGCCGGAGCTGCCGGGGCAGCATCCAGTGGCTCGCGCAGTTCGCGGACCGGACGCTCTTCACGAGGGCGACGTTCTTCGCGCGGAGCACGTGGCTGGCGCTCTTCACGCGGCGCACGCTCTTCGCGAGGTTGACGCTCTTCACGCGGGGCACGTTCTTCACGAGACTGGCGCTCTTCACGCGGAGCGCGTTCTTCGCGAGGCTGACGCTCTTCGCGTGGGGCGCGCTCGGCACGTTCTTCGCGCGGCTTGCGGTCTTCTTCGCGGCGGCCGTTGCGGTTGCGGCTCTGCTGGCGACCGTTGCGGCGCTCTTCGTTGCGCTGCGGACGTTCAGTGGCGGCAGGCTTCTCGGCGGCGGCCGGAGCGACAGGCTCTTCCTTGCTACCGGCGAACAGGCTGACCAGCGATTTGACCAGGCCCTTGAACAGGCTTGGCTCTGGCGCGACGTGCACCGGGGCAGCAGGGGCGGGTTGTTCGGCTTGCTCGGAAACCGGAGCGTTGGCGCGGGCCGGAGCAGTCTTCACCGCAGCTTCCTGGCGAACCAGGGTGCGGGTGGCAGCGGCTTGTGGCGCTTCCTCGACTTCGGCTGCGGCGATTTCGTAGCTGGACTGGCCGCTCAGCGCTTCCGGATTGTCGTCGCGCAAGCGCTGGACTTCGAAGTGCGGGGTTTCCAGGTGGTCGTTCGGCAGGATGACGATGCGTGCACGGGTACGCAGTTCGATCTTGGTGATCGAGTTGCGCTTCTCGTTGAGCAGGAAGGCGGCGACCGGGATCGGCACCTGGGCGCGGACTTCGGCGGTGCGGTCCTTCAGGGCTTCTTCTTCGATCAGGCGCAGGATCGCCAGGGACAGCGACTCGACGTCACGGATGATGCCGGTGCCGCTGCAGCGCGGGCAGACGATGCCGCTGCTTTCGCCGAGCGATGGACGCAGGCGCTGGCGGGACATTTCCAGCAGGCCGAAGCGCGAGATACGGCCAACCTGAACACGGGCACGGTCGGCTTCCAGGCATTCGCGGACTTTCTCTTCCACGGCGCGCTGGTTCTTGGCTGGGGTCATGTCGATGAAGTCGATGACGATCAGGCCGCCGATGTCGCGCAGACGCAGTTGGCGGGCGATTTCCTCGGCCGCTTCCAGGTTGGTCTGCAGGGCGGTTTCCTCGATGTCGCTGCCCTTGGTGGCGCGCGCCGAGTTGATGTCGATGGAGACCAGGGCCTCGGTCGGGTCGATCACGATCGAGCCACCGGATGGCAGGTCGACCACGCGCTGGAAGGCGGTTTCGATCTGGCTTTCGATCTGGAAGCGGTTGAACAGCGGAACGCTGTCTTC